>Ga0187827_10009087_pt1 | contig 10609 bp, 10 predicted proteins | sample ETNtaG_39_FD_167969 | JGI IMG/M metagenome (GOLD analysis project Ga0187827, IMG submission 167969) | Marine microbial and viral communities from oxygen minimum zone, Eastern Pacific Ocean - ETNP2014_SV_150_PacBio MetaG (Illumina Assembly) | ecosystem: Environmental > Aquatic > Marine > Hypoxic... | reverse complement strand
AATATGGACATGAAATGAAGCGTGAAAACTGGGGTCTTGTACAACATGTTTTCTTAGCCGACTCAAAAAAGGAAGCAATGTCTATAGCCCGTAAAAATTCCGGTTTGCTTATGAGGGAATATTTCGATAAAGTCGTGGGCAATCCACCCGTAGAGGGTCCAGCCGATAAAATCATCGACAAGATGGTCGATGAAGGGATTTGGTGTATTGGTACTCCTGATGATCTGGTTGATTCGATTAATCGTCTCGACGAAGAAAGTGGTGGGTTTGGAACTTTTGTTTTCTTAGCTACTGAACTTGGCTCTCATGAACAAATGAAATATAGCTACGAACTGGCTGCTCGCTATGTTATGCCTAAATTCCAGAGCTCCACCACAAGTCTAGACATGTCATTTAACCTGTTTAAAGGCATGCGAGATTCTTTGGCGGAAGAAAGAGAAGATGCCCTAAAAGGTGCAATCAATAGCTACGAAAAAGATAGGGAAAAGTGGAAGTCAAAAAATTAACTATATCTGTTAAAACGGCTCACCATCCCTAAAGCATTTGACTTTACTCGATTAACAAAGGAAACTCAATTTAAATTGATATGATGGCGATTCATAACTATTGTCGGTATCAATAGGTCTACGTAATTGAACATTTCGTATTATAATTTGGATCATATTATTAAGGACATTGTTCCTATTGTTCCGTTATTCGCCAATTCAAAATATCGTATACTCCTAGATAACTCAGTGCGAAATGCCGAATTGAATCGATACAGTTATTTTAGCGCCGATCCCTTTATGATTGTCAAAAGCAGGAACACTGATATTGCCATAGAAAGAAATGACTCTATTGAACATGTAATTGGCAATCCATGGGAGATATTGGCCCAAATTTTCTCAGCACAACATTTTGGAGAAAAGGATAAACAAACTTTGTTTCCTTTTACAGGAGGCGCAATGGGATACTGGGCATACGACCTTAGTAGATACGTTGAAAAAACACCTGCATCAACTAATCATGACTATACCTATCCTGAAATGTTTGTTGGATTATATGATTGGGTTTTAATTCAAGATCATTGGAAACGTCAAATAACGTTAGCAATTACTGACAACCATCCCTCTATCTCACCTGACCAAAGATACAGATGGGTTTGCAAAAATATTCAACAAAAGCATATTCCCAAATCTAATAAATCAACATCCCTAAGTAAAGTTACATTCAATTCCAATTTCACCCGAGAAGCTTATGCCGAATCCGTTAAAAAGGTCAAGGATTATTTAACGGCTGGAGATATTTATCAAGCGAATATTTCTCAACAATTTACCACTCAATTTGCAGGGAATAGCTGGGAATTATACAAAACCCTCCGAATTACAAGTCCATCTCCATTTGCAGCCTATATTGATATGGCCAAAGAATTCATCTTAAGTGCTTCTCCCGAGTTATTCTTATCCCTTAATGGCCAAAAAATTAAAACTCGTCCAATCAAAGGTACACGTCCGACAAGCCCCGACTCTTTTGAAAACAACATGCTTGCCAAGGAACTTTCTGCCAGCATCAAAGATAAAGCAGAAAACATAATGATAGTTGACCTGATGCGTAATGACTTGGGAAGAATAAGCGAGATTGGTAGTGTAGAAGTTCCAGAAATTTGTAAACTGGAAAACCACTTTTCAGTATGGCATTTGGTATCGACAATTATTGGTAATTTGAAAAGTAGCTACACTGGTTTAGATCTTCTTAAGATTTGTTTCCCTGGAGGTTCAATTACAGGCGCTCCCAAAATCAGAGCAATGGAAATCATCGCTGAAATCGAACCAGTTAAAAGAGGGGTTTATAGTGGAAGTATTGGGTATATTGGATTCAATGGGAATATACAAACTAATATTGCAATCCGAACCATTAGCATCTCCAACGAAACTGCATATTTTAATGTTGGAGGAGGAATTGTTTCTGATTCAGACCCTGAAGGTGAATATATGGAAACCCTTCATAAGGCTAAAGGAATGATTCAAGCTCTATCCCTCCACATGTGAAACTACTGAATACCTGAAGTTATTTGTCAATTATTCAGGAAAGTAAAGTAGGATGTTATCTCTTTCTGCGATTGATTCTTTGTATTTTGTACCCTTAATGAAACCGACAAATTAAATCAGATTTTGCACAATTATTCTTGACTGATTCACAAATCATCTAATTGGTTTAACTATTATTAAGAAACGGAAGAATCACCATAAACATTCCGTAAAGGGCATTTTAATGAAGGACATGATGAACACATCTCTCCATTTTCGCTATTATCCTTTTCCAACAAATACCCCGATGGAATGATTCCTGATTGGGATTTTGTTGGCTTCATAAATGATGATTCAAGTAGCTGAACTCCAATCTTTTCCGCTGATAATACGCTGAAAATAGTCGCCTGGCCTGAAATATCCCAATACTTGTTGCCAGGCCTTAAGCAAACCCCCATTTTTTTTCCTTGGGATTCAGTAAGAGATCGAAGTAAACCCAATGCGTTGGTAAAGGTATTAAAAGAAGCAGCAATACCACCATAATCCATAACCACTGCTTCGATATTAAGTCCTGACTCTATCAATTGTGCTATTCTTAAGTCGACTTCAGATCCAATCGTAACTAACAAAAAAATTGCCTCATCAGCGTCATCAAACAAATGCCTAGCAAACTTGTTATGGATATATGTCCCATCTTTGAATTCAATCCCACTATCATCAACCGCTTTGACTTTGATAGTCTCATATACAGCCAGCGGGGAAGATAAGTTGCAGATTTCTGTTAGGGCTGAAGAAACTTCTTCATTAAGCTGATTGTGTACGTCTTCTTTTGCTCCCATCACCTTCCAAATATCATCTTCTTTTAGATCAACAGGAATCTCTATTATGTTTATATGGTTGCCTCCCGAGTAAATAAACTTTCTCAAAACTTACTCTTGTTTGCCGCTTATACTAAACCAACCAGTAGTTTAACTCAATAGAAATCGAATAGTAGGTACTTTTGTGCCAAATAAACGAACTGCCGGTGAGTAATAAAACCCGCCCAAGACCCTAGTTAGTGCAAATATACCATGATTTCTACAATACATAGACATATAATAAATTAGCAGACTAGCAATCTAATTCTCTGTACAACAGCTCGAGTCAAAACAAAAGAAACCAATATCACCGTGAAAGAAAGAATTAATTCTAATTTACTGTAATATTCAACCTATCAATGTCCCAACCTCTTGGTAAAAATGATATTGGTCTGACATCCAATTATCCGAAATACGTTACTTCACATCTTTGTCGAATACGAAATATTACCAATTACCAATCAGCTACCCAACAATTCATTGGACTTCAATATAATGCCCTTTATAAAGCATCATATCTTCCATATTCTTGCGCTGTTTCAAACATCGCTTTTATATTTTCAGCCGGCACCTCACTTCTAATTGTGTGACAGGAAGTAAGAACATACCCTCCACCTTTTCCAAGTATGTCAATTTTATTCCTTACATCTTTCCGTACGTCTTCACTAGTACCAAAAGGTAACGCTTGCTGAGTGTCAATCGCGCCCCAAAAAGCCAAATCTTTACCAAATTCAGACTTTAATTTATCGGGGCTCATATTCCATGCAGTTGTTTGTACCGGATTTATGGCATCAGTCCCAATATCAATTAGGTCAGGTATCAAATCAAATATGGAACCATCACTATGAATAACAGCTTTTCCATCAGTGTGTTTATGAATTGCTTCAACACATTTAGCCATAAATGGTTTGATTTGTTTTTGGAACATTTCTTTCCTAAAATATCCTCTATCTTGAAACCCTAAATCATCTGAAAAATTTACAACGTCAACGTACGGCCCTGCTTCTTTCAAAATAGCATTAGTTGATTCAACGATGACTGAAGTAACCTTCTCCAGTAATGCCTCTGCTAATTTTGGATTAAGAACAAGATCTTCCATAAATTCGCCAAAACCCCTCAACCGCTGACATGGTGCTATGGGCGAATGCCCTACCGAAATAACTATGGCATAATCCGTTTCGTTATGAAGTTTTGCTGCTTTTTCCTTTAATCCGCCAACCCTATGTGGTTCTAGGGGATCTGGCCATGCATATCTTTCAATATCAGCTATTGTAATTCCACTTTTTTGAAACGGCCCTTGTCGATATATATATGGACCAACTTCATTCCTAGGCCTTTCCCAAACTACTCCCCATTCATCTCTATATGTATAATCATCAAGTTGCGTTTTAGATAAGCTCTGCGAATCAATTGGTTGGTCAGGGCTTACGCTTCTTGTATCAACTCCAAGTAGATTAAGAATTTCCTCACTAGGAGTCAAATCATGATCTGGGTTAACTGGATCATTCATATCCGACCTATTTAACTCTTGGGGGAAACCTAAAAGTTTAGCTAGTCCCGCATATGAAATAGTGCTAATACTGCTAGCAATTGTCCCACAATCAATTGGAACCCTGTCAGGCTGTTGCAAATTTAATGCCGCATTAACTCTCTCACGCGAAGTCATTCTATTAGTCATAAGGTGTTCTCCTATTGGGCAGTAAAATGTATATATTTTTGTTTAATTGCCTTTAACTGTTAAATATTCGATTAGAATAGAATTGCGAAGCTCAATTCATCCCAAAGTCTTTTTTTATCATTTTAATAGCGGATCCGGCATTGGGGCGATATCCATCGGCTCCGATTTGATCAGAGAATTTTTCTGTGACTGGTGCTCCTCCAACATAGATTTTCATACTATCTCGCACGCCTGTGTCTATTGCAGTTTGAACAACTGCACCCATGTTTTTAATAGTCGTAGTTAACAAAGCAGACATACATAAAACATGAGCTTCATTACTTTTCATTGACTCAAGAAATTCACTCGGTGACTTATCTACTCCAAGGTATATTACTTCGAAGCCAGCCCCTTCAAGCATCATTCCTACTAAACTCACTCCAATATCGTGCAAATCACCCGCCACTGTACCACATACCGCACGTAATCCAGATGAAGAACCAGATTTCGTCAATAGCGGTTTTAAAAGCGCCATTGCTTTTTTCATTGCTTTGGCTGAAACGAGCATTTCTGGCATGTAATACTCTCTATTCTCGAATTTGTCTCCTACAATATCCATGCCAGGAATCAAACCATTATTAACTATATCTGAGGCTTCCATTCCTTCGCTAAGTGCTTTTAAGGTGAAAGCTTCTGCTTCTTCTGATTTGCCTAATACAACATATTCTTTCAATTCATTTAAATCCATGTGTCGATCCTCTTATAATGATGTTTGATTACTTGCCGGCTCCTTTTGATTAAGTCATTTTAGATAAAGTGGAACCCTATTTGAACGGAATAGTTAAAACCGGCCTGTGCGATAACCTTATAATGCCTTCTGCAGTGCTGCCAAAAACTATGCCATTAACTTCGGACTGAGTTTTTGTAGACAAAACCACCATTTCTGATCCATGCAAATCCAGGCCGTCGATTATCGATTTAACAGGGGATCCAATCGGGATATTGATTTTTGCCTTAGGTATATTTTTTTTAATAGCCGAACTTCGAACTCCCTCCAAATATTCTTGTGTATTTCTTAGCACCTCTTCATAAATCCCAAGATATTGTCCATCAAACATTCCTGCATTTGCAATTTCTGGATGTATCACTGTAATCAAATTCAATTCAGCGTCAGCTTTTGATACCAGACTAAAGGCTACGGGAATACAGGCTTCTGATTCTTTACTACCATCAATGGCAACAGCAATTGATCGTGGACCCCCCCCAGACCCAGTAAACTCTTTTGTCACGTGAGGTGACACTGTTAATGTTGGTATTTCTTTATTAGCTATAACGTCAAATGCTACACTCCCAACAAGTCCTCTAACAATCGCTGACTTGCCTCGAGTAGCCATTGCTATTAAATCGCACTCTGAATCTTTAGCAAATCTAATTATCTCTTGAGATGGGACACCGGTAATCACGTGCATAGAAACTTTCACCCCAAAATTTCTTATATACTGCGTTTTCCTTAACAGATAATCTCGCTGCTGCATTAATAATTTATTTTGTCTTTCTTTGCCTGAACGATACGTCCCCTCAGTCTCAAGACACGACAAAAGAATCATTTCTGCACCCAACATTTTGCTTAATGCAACAACCGACGACAAAATAGCGGTGGCATTGATTGACCCATCTAGAGTGACCAATATTTTTGTGATAGGTAACATTTACACTTCCAATCTGGAATCCGCTGTAAATCGCATTTATTGTTGTATGATACTACTTAGGCCTCTCCGATATTAGGTGCATTTGAACTATTCTTATCAATATAGAGAGTCATATAGGTTGAACTACTGAAGTGTGAAAAGTAGAATAAGTTGATATATTATGCGATTTTTCACTTTGAAATGACCAATAAAACACTTGAAGCACTAAACCAGTTTAATTCTGCAGAAGGCATCTTCGCTGTGGACACCGAGAGGAAATTTAGCTTTTGGTCAAAATCCGCTGAAAGGATGTTAGGCTACACCTCAAAAGAGGTGATCGGCAAATCATGTTACCAAATATTATGTTCTACACAACATGTTTCAGGTGTATGTTCAAGGAATTGCGCTCCAGTTGAAAATTCGATCCGGAATAGAACGACGAACACCTTTGATGCCTTCTGGGTAACTAAAGACAATATTTTGAAAAGATACAGCGTTTCAACTCTTTTTACTAACGGAGGGAAATATCATTCTGAGACCGTACATGTGTTTAGAGATGTATCCAAGGAAGTTCAATTGAAGGATTATCCCGAAGTATTTATTGAAACAACCGAAGAATGGGCAAAACCCAAACAATTAACTAAACGTGAGGATCAAGCACTTAGAATGTTAGCAGCCGGATTAGGAACAGATGAAATAGCCGAACTGATGGGCATAAAAAAAATCACTGCTAGGAATCACATTCTTAGGGTTATGGATAGGCTAAATGCAAAAAATAGACTGGAAGCGGTTGTAATAGGTACTAGATTAAGAATTATTTAATCAAATAGAATTCATATGCTTTTTGAATGAATAAAAACCATACTACGAATTAACTAAATACAGTGTTGGATAAATAAATACCCATGCCAAATCAACTAAGTGCCACCACTTAACTGCTCCTTCCACAGCCCACGAATTCCCTTCTCCAATATCTGCTTTCCTCTTTTTAAAAAATACAACAGTGAACGCTATTAATCCTGTCACCACGTGTGTAGCGTGTACTCCCGTTAATGTGAAAAGAATTGTGCCATATGGTTTTGATGGCCAAGTAACTTCATGACTTAATGCTATCTTCCACTCAAATCCTACGCCTACGATAAACAGCGTCCCCATCAATATCGTAAGCAGGAGATTACGATTCATCATAGTTCGATTATTTCTTTCTGCTCCAACTTCCGCTCGATAAGCCGTTAAAGAAGACAAAAGTAACAAAATAGTTAATCCTAGTCCAAGGTATTGATTAATTTCTTCTGGGGTTGCTCCTCCATACACAAAAAATCGAGATGAAAGTAAAGCAACGAAAAATGAAACATCAGAAACAAGAAACAACCAAAGGCCGAATCTGTTTAAGGCTAGTTCTTGCAATTTATTGGTAGCGTTTGAAACATGTGCAGTCATTTATATTATTCCTCCACTTCTGAAGGGACTAAAATCCCCCACCAGAGATCAGTAATGGATTTCCGGATCTGTCCAACATGCATAAAGTACTGAACTATCAAAGTACCTTTAATTACAGCCAGTATCGACAAAACAGCTAATTGCAGGATTCCGCTTAAACCAATAGCAGCAACAAATTCAATTATAGTAAGGATAAACAAAGCAATTATCACTACCCAGCCAACTCGCAGTAGTTGTCCAATTGATTGTGTGCTCATAATATTTCTTCTACCTCGTTTATTGTTTCAGCCGTTAGTGTTGGTTTTTGAATGTTGAATGTCCGGGTTACCATACCCGTATGGTATTCCTGTAACTGTAGGAATCGTCTCGAAGTTTTCAATTTCTGGTGGTGATGATGTTTGCCATTCAAGGGTTTTAGCTTCCCATGGATTGTCTGGAGCTTTCCGTCCTCTTATTAAAGAATCGACCAGGTTCCAAAGAAAAGGCAGGAATGATAGTGCCATCAAATATCCAAAAATGGATACTAAGCCGTTAATGTCAGATAATTGATCAGGGTATGATGATACTCGCCTATTCATCCCGTCGGAACCGGGCATGAACATGGTCATAAATGTTAGGTTGAAAGTCAAAAACATCAGCACGGCATGAATCTTACCTAAAGTTTCATTGTACATTTTGCCGGTAATCTTAGGGAACCAGTAGTATATTGCAGCAAATATGGCAAAAACTTCTCCTCCTACTATTGTGTAGTGGAAATGAGCAACAACAAAATACGTGTCTTGTAGCTGAATGTCGGTGGGGATATCTGCAAGAAATATTCCTGTTAAACCCCCAATAGTGAAATTCAATAAAATGGCTACGGCAAATAGCAGTGGTGTTTTAAGCCTTAATTTCCCTCTCCAAATAGTTGATACAGCTGCTAAGAAAACAATGCCGGTTGGGATCGAAATAAGCTCTGTCAAGATCATAAAAGGACCATGCAGCCACTCACCCATGCCGCTAGTGAATAAGTGGTGGGCCCATACTATAAAACTTAGCCCTACAATCGCAAAAAATGCCCGTACTACCCACTTATAAGCAAAGACAGGTTTTCTTGCGAAAGTTGACATTATTTCAAGAAGCAGTCCAAATGCGGGTAAAACCATTATATAAACGGCAGGATGTGAATAAAACCAAAATATATGTTCGTAAAGTAATGCATTCCCGCCCACTCCATCAACTGGATTAAAGAAATGCATTCCAATCACTCTTTCAAGAATTATCATGAGAAGTCCATATGCAACCCACTGGGTTGCAATAAGAGCGATTACTGCTGCCGCCAACACGCTCCAAACAAAAACAGGGACCCTTCCCCAAGTCATACCAGGAGCACGCAGGAAAACAACGGTAGCTATAAAGTTTAACCCCCCAAGAATCGATGATACTCCAAAAGTCAAAAAGGCCAACTCAAATAACAGTGCACCCGTTGCAGTTTTTGATGCGAGTGGAGGATAAGCCGTCCACCCTGTATCAAAACCTCCAAAAATTGGAGTTAACAAAAGAAGAACCGCTACCGGCGGGACAACCCAGTAACTTAAACCATTTATACGCGGAAACGCAACATCACGTGCTCCTATCATTAATGGCAAGACATAATTGGCAAACCCTCCAATTAGCGTAGCAACAGCTACCGCTATCATCATAATCCCATGCAAACTCATAATTGTATTGTAATCTGTAATCCCTCCCAACTTATTAAAAACATCCTGGGCACCTGTGGCAAGTTCAATTCGCATTAAAACAGCTAGTGCACCCGCCAAAAGGAATACAACTAATAACGTAAGCAGATACTGAATTCCAACTACTTTATGGTCGGTGTTAAATCTGAAATAACGCTTCCACCCACCTGAATTATCATGTACAACTGTCGGCAATCCAAACCATTCAGCTCCCCAAGTACGCCACATTCCAACACCCATCAACCAACCGATTAAAGCACCTACATAGCCCAGGGTTATCAAACTCTCCCCAGCAGGATGGCCGGCTAACGTGGTAAGACCTAACGAGATAGCAGCCCCTAAAATGAATCCAATAGCTGCAAAAACCAAACCTTTTCCAATAGGCAATAAACCATTCATCAGATACATCCCTCAATTAAGTTTTCTCGCGGCATTATTTTTTGTTTTCTGTTATCCATTTTTCAAACTCACTTTTGCCAATTACTTCAACTTTATTCATCATTGTTGAATGTTCTACCCCACAAAGTTCTGCGCACTGCACTCGATAGTTAATGTCTTCTTCGTAACCACCAATCCGATTAGTGGTTGCATCCAAAGATGTATATAATCCTGGAACGGCATCAATTTTCACACGGAAAGCCGGGATCCAAAATGAATGAAGTACGTCTTCATCTACTGCAGTGATTTTAAACCTAATAAGACTTTCATTTGGTAAAACAAGCGTAGCATCCCCGCCCCTTATTTTCACAATCGGTTCATGAGTCTCCTGATCGATATACTCATAGGTCCATATCCACCGCTGACCGGTTACTTCTATCAAAACATCAGGTGTTGTGTTTGCTGTAGATCTAAGCTCAAGTAACCCAGTGTATCCTGGGACGACAATCACTAACAGACATAACGCAGTAGACCAGATTAACCAAGACCAAGCCCATCCTTTGTGGAAAGATACGGGTTTAGCGTCTTTGGTGTCATCATCATTACTCCTGAATCTCACCAGCGCGTATGCTGTCGCAGTTATTATCAACATAAATACTGGAAGACCAAGCTGCGACAGAAGTAGAAAAGCGTGATCAACAACTAGTGCTTGAGTAGAACCTTGCACCGGGAACATATGATCTCCATACATGAAAAGTATGACTTCTCCAACCACGGTACCAAAAATCCAAATCAACGTTACAATTAAAGTATCTTTATTCAAATCTAACCCTTTAAGCAATTAAATAAATTAAAAAGAATTAGC
>Ga0187827_10009085_pt1 | contig 10609 bp, 13 predicted proteins | sample ETNtaG_39_FD_167969 | JGI IMG/M metagenome (GOLD analysis project Ga0187827, IMG submission 167969) | Marine microbial and viral communities from oxygen minimum zone, Eastern Pacific Ocean - ETNP2014_SV_150_PacBio MetaG (Illumina Assembly) | ecosystem: Environmental > Aquatic > Marine > Hypoxic... | reverse complement strand
GCTATCGATACAGCAAGAAAACAAGGCAAAATCAGCGAACTAGCAATCAAGTGGTTTGGCTTTGATGCTTCAATGTAATAATTTTATTTTTAAGGCGATAGGTATTTAATTCTATCGCCTTAAAACCTATGGAACTTTTAGCTTACGGTGATACTGGTTGGGGAGACGAGCTTTTTTTTGCTACTTTAATGACAATAGCTGTTGCAATAACGGCGATATTTATTGGATTTTTGTTAGCCGCAATTTTCGCTTCATTTAAATTATCAAATATTAAAATACTAAATTTAATTGGAAGTTTTTATACAACAGTTTTTAGAGGTATTCCCGAGCTTTTAGTAATTTATTTATTTTTCTTTGGGAGTAGTGGCGCGGTAATGTATGTAGCTAAAATTTTTGGGTATGACGGATATATTGAAGTCAATGCTTTTTTAACTGGAGCAATATCAATAGGCATTATTTCCGGTGCTTATTCTACAGAAGTATTTCGTGGGGCCGTTCAAGCTATAAACAGAGGTCAATTTGAGGCATCAGAAGTTTTAGGTTTAAAAAAAAAAATTTACTATTACAAAGTTATAATTCCTCAGATGTTAAGACTAGCTTTGCCTAATATAAGTAATGTTTGGCAAATTACTTTAAAAGATACTTCATTAATATCAGTTACTGGACTTGTAGAAATTATGAGACAATCATATATTGCCGCAGGATCGACAAGAGATCCTTTATTTTTTTATTCCTTTGCAGCGGTATTATATTTATTTTTAACTTTTTTAAGTTTGAAATTATTTAACAATTTAGAAAAACATTACAGCAAGGGGTACTAGATGGATTTAATGTTAGAAAGCTTTCCAAGATTACTGGATGCTACAATTTTAACAATTGAGTTAACTTTGTTATCTTTATTTTTTGGTGTTTTTGTAGGTGTTTTTTTTGCTGTTTTGAGAACTAGCAATATTAAAATTCTTTGCTTTATATCATATTACTATTCCTATATTTTCAGAGGAACTCCATTATTAGTTCAGATTTTCATAATATATTTTGGTCTTGGACAAGTAGAATGGTTAAGAGAGTCGTTTCTTTGGATAATTTTTAAAGAACCATATTCATGTGCTATTATTGCATTTACTCTCAATACAGGAGCTTATACATCTGAAATTCTTAGGTCAGCATTTGAAACTATTCAAAAGGGAGTTTTAGAAGCAGCTGATGGTTTGGGTTTAAACAAGATACATGTTTTTTTTAAGATTAAGCTTCCTATAGTTATCAAACAATCTTTACCAGCATATGGCAATGAAATGATTCTAATGCTGAAAGGAACTTCTTTGGCAAGCACCGTAACCTTACTTGATCTTACTGGAGTAGCAAAACATATAATATCAACCACTTTTAGACCAGTAGAAATATTTATTGTTGCGGGAAGCATTTATTTATTAATGACTTTTGTCATACATAATTTTATTAAAATTTTAGAAAAAAAATTAGATTATTCAAAATAAAAGTATGCTGAAAGTTTCATGCATTCAAATTTGTTCTAATAATAATATCAAAAAGAATACTCAAAAAGTTCTTTATTATATTAACCAATGTATAAAAAAAAAATCTAATTTTATTTTAACGCCAGAAACATGTTCAATTATGTCAAGTGATAATAAAGAATTACTTAATAAGACTACCACAATGGAAAAAGATGAACTTGTATTAGAAACTAAAAAAGTTTGTTTAAAATATAAAAAATGGATTTTACTTGGATCTGTTATAGTTAAAAATAAAAAGAAAAAATTGGTAAATAGATCTGTTTTGATAAATACCAAAGGTCAAATAGAAAGGTATTATGATAAGATACATATGTTTGATGTAATTTTGTCAAAAAAAGAAAAATATCTGGAGACCAATTCATATAGTAAAGGAAATAAGATTGAAGTTGTAGATCTTCCATGGGGTAAGCTTGGTATGTCAATTTGTTATGATATTAGATTTCCCAATATGTATCGTTATATGTCTAAATTGGGAGCCAAGTTTATTTCTGTACCTTCGGCATTTACCGCCACAACCGGTAAAAAGCATTGGCATACTTTATTAAAAGCTCGAGCAATAGAAAATTTTTGTTATATTTTTGCCCCAGCACAATATGGTCTCCACCATAATGGTAGAAAAACTTTCGGACACTCTTTAATAATTTCGCCTGATGGAAAAATTTTAAGTGAATTAAAAACAGGCGAAGGTGTAGTTTCAAGTAAAATAGATCCTTCTTTACCTTACAAACTTAGAAAAAGTATTCCAAGCTTAGTTGTAGACTAGTATTCGGTATATTGCTTAACTTCTATAATATTGGAACCTAGAACTTTATTAATTTCTAATTTTATTTTTGATCTTTTATCGTTCTCAATATAAACATTTCTTGCTAATTGAACAAATTTATCATTAAAGTCAGAATTTTTTTCACATAATCTTATTTCATTTTCTATTTTCCATAATTTTTCATTTATTTTTTTCAAATTCTTGTAAAGAATATCTATTTTATCTGAAGAGCTAATATTATTATTTTTTGTTTTGTTTAATATGTCGTATTCCCTTTTTACCTCTTGTAAAAAACTTGGATTTTTTATTTTGTTCAATTTTATTTCTAAAATGCTAAGTTTATCTAATAATTCTCCAGCAGATATTTCAGTTAGAATTTTGCTCATTTTATAATTATAGGTGATATAACATTATTTTATAAATTTTAATGTCTAATATATTGATCATAAAACATGGTTCTTTAGGAGATATAGCTCAGATTAGTGGTGCGATTCAAGATATAAAAGAAAATCATCCTAATGATAAAGTATTTGTACTTACAACTTATCCTTATGAAGAATTATTTCTTAAATCTCCATATATTGATGAAGTTTATATAGACCAAAGACTTTCACGGTTAAATTTATTTTATTTATTAAAATTAAAACAAATGATATCCAAACTCAGTTTAGTAAAAATATACGATCTGCAAAATTCATCAAGAACATCATTTTACAGAAAATTTTTGTTCAATAAAATAAAATGGTCTAGTGCCGAAACAACATTGCCTCCAGGAACCAACAAAAGTGATTTTGACAACGATCCAGTGCTAGAGAGATTCAATTTTCAATTAACTAAATCTAACATTGTTACTAAACACACATTAAAGCCTAATTTTTCTTGGGCCTGTGAAAATATAGATGATTTACTAAAAAAGTATAATTTAGAAAAATATATTTTATTATTTCCTTTCTGTTCAATAAATTTACCTCATAAAAAATGGCCATATTACAATGATTTAATTTTACTAATTAAAAAGCATAATCCAGAATTTGAATTGATTATTGCACCCAGTTCCAATGAAATTGAAGAATCGAAAAAAATAAGTGCCAGAGCAATACTTAAAGATGATAAGGCGTTAACAATAACTCAGTTAGCTGGTTTAATAGACAAGGCTCAGTTTATAATTTCAAACGATACGGGTCCTGCTCACATGGCGGCTCATTTAGGAACAAAAGGAATAACCTTATTTGGGCAACATACAACACCAAAAAAAGTAAGCATAGAAACAAATAAATTTAAAGCAATTATTAAAGATGATTTAAAAGAATTGTCTGCTGAAGAAGTTTATTCAAATATTTCCGAAGAATTATTGTTAGTTTAAAAGTTCAATATATTTTTTTACAATTTTACTCCATTCAAATTGTTTTGAAAATTCTTTGGCATTTTTCCCAAATATTAAATATCTATCTTCTTCAAAAATATTTTTTATGCTTTGATAAATTGAATCAAGATCGTTTCCGTTACAAATTAATCCAGTTTTATTGTGAATAATCGCATCTGATGCGCCGCCATCCTTGCCACCTATTGATGGTATTCCATGTTGTCCAGCTTCAATAAAAACTATCCCAAATCCCTCTACTGATTTTTTATAAATAATTGATGGCATAATAAATAAGTTTGATTTTTTTATTAAAGCCGATTTAAAATCAGGACTTATGTTGTCCATAAAAATAACAATATTTTCTAAGTTTAATTCATGTACTAACTTTTTTAAATTTTTTTCTTCATTTCCGCATCCTACACAAACATATTTTATTTTAGGAAATTTTTCTTTAAGATTTCTAATTGCCATAATTGTTTTATCATGGCCCTTTCTTTTATCAAATCTAGCTACTGTAATTAAACATGGAAATGAATCTTTAAATATTTTTTCAGCAGCTTTTATATTATTTTCATCAGCTTCTTCACAAAAATTTATTCCAGGGTGAATAACTTTAATTTTATTTACATTAATACCATTATTTTCCGCTAATCTTTTTGTAAAATTCGAATTGGATATTACAAAATCAGCCTTTGAGATGCTCTCAATCATTCTTTTATTTAATCTTGAATTTGCAGGGTGATTTATTTCTTTTGAGTGGATTAAACAAAGTGTTTTCTTGTTTAATAAAGATTTTTTATCTATATACTCTAAGCTTTTCCAATGATCAGCAATCAAGGCTTTAATAGAAGGTTTTTCTTTTAAATAATTATTTACTAAATTAGCTTTTCTGAATTTTCTAAATAATTTTATTCCAGATACCCTGGTGATATCGTACTGAAAATTTTTATCATGTATGTCAGAATTTTTATGTTTTTCTGCGAAAACTTTAACCGGACCATATTTTAATAAAGCTGATGATAAGCCTCCCATTAATATTTGCATTCCACCCAATTCAGGTGGAAAGTTTCTGGTGTTAATTAAAAACATTAATTAACCCATTTTATATTACAGCCCATGCTAGGATTTTGATTTTGAGGTCCTTTACCAGTAGAAACAATGGAATCCATTGCAATTTTCAATTCACTATCTCCAGTAGTTATAGGTTTTAAATCTTTTAACTCTCTTATTCTGCCTCTGTACTGTAATTCTAAGTTTGAGTTATAACCAAAAAAATCTGGTGTACATACAGCACCGTATTTTTTAGCGGTTTGTTGATCCTTGTCTATTAGGTAAGGAAAATCAAAATCGTGTTGCTTCTTAAATTTAATCATATTTTCAAAAGAGTCTTCCGGATAATTTATTGTATCATTTGACATTATTGCCACCGAATTGATACCAATGCTTTTAAAATATTTAGCATCTTTTACGATATCTTTAATTACAGCTTTTACGTAAGGACAGTGATTACAAATAAACATAATTAGAGTTCCCTTTTTTCCTTTTATATCTTCCAATGAATTTATTTGGTTATCTGTAGAAAGAAGACTAAAATTATTTGCTTTTTCTCCAAAATTACAAATTGGTGTTTTTGTCAGAGTCATAATATTATAAACATAGTTTATATATATTTTAACTATGATTTACAATTTTGAAAACAAAACTTTAAAATCAGAAGAAAATAATTGGATAGCACCAAATGCAACTGTGATAGGAGATGTTATTTTAAAAAATAACTCTAGCGTGTGGTTTAATGCAGTATTAAGAGGCGATATAGAAACCATCACAATAGGAGAGGGTTCAAATATTCAAGATGGAAGCATTTTACATACTGATCCAGGCTTTCCTTTGACAATTGGATCAGGTGTTACAGTAGGTCATATGGTTACCTTGCATGGATGTTCCATTGCTGAAGATTCTTTAATAGGGATTGGTAGTACTGTGCTGAACAATGCAAAAATAGGAAAAAATTGTATCGTTGGAGCAAAAACTTTAATTACAGAAAATAAAATAATACCAGACAATTCTTTAATTATTGGTTCACCGGGAAAAATTATTAGGCAGATAACAGATGATGAAATTAAACATATAAAGGAAAATGCAAAACACTATATTGAAAACTGGAAAAAATATTCAAAAATTATAACTTAATCTGAATTATTACAACGTTCAGGCTGCATTAATTATTTTCTCAATCTTTTTATTAAACTTGAGGTATCCCAACGATTACCACCCATTATTTGAACATCCTCGTAATATGTATCTATTATTTCTGTTATAGGTAATAAAGAATTATTCTTTTTAGCTTCCTCCATTGCGATTTTTAAATCTTTTCTCATCCAATCAACAGCAAATCCAAAATCAAATTTGTTATTAATCATAGTTTTGTATCTATTCTCCATTTGCCAAGATTGAGCGGCTCCTTTTGAAATTACTTCAATGACTTCTTCCATATTTAGTCCTGCTTTAATTCCAAAATTTATTCCTTCCGACAAACCTTGTACGAGTCCTGCTATACAAATTTGATTAACCATTTTAGAAAGCTGACCACTCCCAGCTTTGCCTAGTAACTTCATTTTTTTACTATAACAATTAATAACCGGGCTGGCTTTATCATAATCTTTTTGGTCACCACCAATCATTACAGTTAATGCACCATTTTCTGCTCCTGCTTGCCCTCCTGAAACTGGAGCATCTAAAAAACCAAAGTTATTTTTTTTTGCGTAAGAATAAATTTCTCGTGCAATTGAAGCGGATGCAGTTGTGTTATCTATGTAAACAGACCCCTTTTTTATTGATTTAAATATTCCGTTCTTTCCAAAAGTTACTTCTTTCAAATCATTGTCGTTTCCTACACATGTGAATACAAAATCACAATCTTTTGCAGATTCCGCAGGAGTCTCTGACATTTTGCCAGAGTAAGTTTTGAGCCATTTTTCAGCTTTTGATTTAGTTCTATTAAATATAGTTACGTTATGACCTGCTTTTGATATATACCCAGCCATAGGATAGCCCATTGTACCAAGACCAATAAAAGAAACTTTGCAGCTCATAATTAATTATGATTATAGATATTATTAGATCAAATTTCAAAATAATTGTTTTTGGTTTTGTTTTTACTTTTTTTTCATGTGTTGGACAGAGTTTTTTTATAGGGTTGTTTAATTCCAATATCAGAGAAGAATTAAATATTTCTCATGGAGAATTTGGAACAATTTATGGAATTGCCACTTTATGTAGTAGCTTAACATTAATATGGTTAGGAAAAAAAATTGATGATTTAAAGTTAGTTAATTACTCTTTTTTGGTCGTTATTTTTTTAACCTTTGCAGCTCTTTTTTTTTCATTCATTAACGGAATAATTTTTTTAGCTATCGGAATTTTTTTTCTTAGATTATCCGGCCAAGGTTTAATGACACATACTGCATCAACAGCAATTGCTAGATATTTTGATCAGAGCAGAGGAAAAGCGTTAAGCTATATTTGGGTTGGCATGTCCTTGGGAGAGTTTTTGCTACCTGTGATAATAGTCTATTTTTTAACATTTATATATTGGAGAAACTTATGGCAAGGATTGGCAGTTATAATTTTATTATTCCTACCAGTATTTACTTATCTTACAATTAAAAACATCAATATATTTTCTAGGGAAAATGAAAACAGAAATCATAAAAATAATAATATTGATTCAATTAAAAGTTGGAGCAGAAAAGAAATATTAAAAGATTTAAGATTTTACTCAGTTCTACCAGCTATGTTGGCTTGTTCATTTATAATTACAGGAATAGTTATAAATCAAACATTTATTATAGAATCAAAAGACTGGGGAAAATTTGCAATCGCAAAATCATTTATGATTTATTCGATGCTTACAGTAGTTACTTTGTTCCTATCAGGATTTTTGGTAGATAAATTTACTAGCAGAAAAATTTTTCCACTACTAAATATTCCATTGCTGTTAAGTTTGACTGTATTAGCTATTTTTAATCATCCTTATTCTGCTTTTGTTTTTATGGGTCTTATGGGTGTTACAAACGGATTGTCAAATGTTTTAGTATCCTCGTTTTGGGCTGAGATTTATGGTGTAAATTATCTTGGATCTATTAAAGCTTTAACAGCTTCATTAATGGTTTTTTCAACTGCTTTAGCCACTGCGGTATTTGGAGTTTTAATTGATTTGGGTTATTCCATTGAAAACATAGCTTTTCTATGTGCTATTTATACTGCTATATCAATTTTTATTGTTATAATTTTTCAGAACTCTTACAAACCAACTTTGATTAAAAAATAAATCTTGATTTTTTGGCGTCTATTTTATATTAGTTCTGGCTCATGGCTAGAATAACCGTTGAAGATTGCATTGATAAGGTTGAAGGTCCTTACGACTTAGTTTTAATTGCCAAGGAAAGAGCTGTGCAGTTGAATTCTGGTGAACAACCAAACGTTGATCCCGAAAATGATAAAAATACGGTTATTGCACTAAAAGAAATTGCGGAAAATAAAATTTCAGTAGATGAACTAAAAGAATCGGCAATCAATAAGTTAAGAAAACATATTGAGCAAGATACGGAAGTTTCGGAGCAGATTGAATCGGAGGGAGACGATTTTGAAAATATTTATAAAGGAGAAATTTCAAAAAGTGGGGTTCCTATTTTACCATCTAAAAGAGCCAGAAAAATTCCTGAAAAAATAGAAATTTTTAAAGAGGAATCGGATCAGAAAAAAAAATTTGAAAATGAAAGTTTACCTGAGAATAAAAAAATTTCATTAAAAGAATTAGAAGATCAAGAAAAAATAAAAGAAGATTCGGATGAGTTGGCTGATCCCAAGTCTTCTGATAATGTTTAAATTGAAATCAAATCAAATAATTTTTTTTAACACTCATTAAAATGATAAGAAAAGTTTCAGTGGCACCCATGATGGATTGCACTGATCGTCATGACAGATATTTTTTAAGATTGATTAGTAAGAATGTGATGCTGTACACGGACATGATTGTGTCAGAAGCCATTAAAAGAGGAGATAAAAAAAAATTATTATCATTTAATCTTAAAGAAAAGCCTTTGGCATTACAAATTGGAGGATCTTCACCCAAAATCTTAGCTGAAGCAGCTAAAATTGGAGAAGATTTTGGTTATGATGAAATTAATCTAAATTTAGGTTGTCCAAGTAAAAAAGTTCAAAAAAATAAATTTGGAGCCTGTTTAATGAAAGAACCTAATCTTGTTGGAGAATGCATAAATGAAATGAGTAATTCTTGTACAATTCCAATCTCAGCTAAAACTAGAATAGGATATAATGAGATTGAAGATTATGATTTTTTTAAATCTTTTATTGAGATAATCAAAAAAGCGGGATCAAATATTTTTATTATCCATGCACGAAGAGCAATATTAGAAAAACTTTCACCAAAACAAAATCTTAATGTTCCGCCGTTAAATTACAATTTTGTTTATAATCTTAAAAAAGATTTTCGTCAAAATGATATCATTTTGAACGGAGGAGTGAGGTCAACTGACCAGATAAAAGAACATTTAAAGCATGTAGATGGTGTCATGATTGGACGTGCTATATATCATTCTCCTTATTTTTTAGCAGATATTGAAAAAGATATTTTTAATAATAATAATGTGCCTACGAGAACTGAAATTATGGAACATATGATACCTTATATAAAAGAAGAAACAAAAAGAGAAACTAGACTTAATCAAATTATGAGACACACCGTTGGTTTATTTCATGGACAAAAAGGTTCAAGTTATTGGAAAAGATATTTAAGTAAAAACATGTGTATAAGAGAAGCTGATTTACAGAAAGTAAATCATATTATGGATCACATTAAATATAATAGTAAGACTACTTCTCTAGGTAGATAATTTGCTAGAAAGCTTAGATCAAAATCAAATAATATTTGTTTTAACTGTAATGGCTGCATCAGCAGTCGTTACTGGTTTTATGGCTGGTTTTTTTGGAATAGGCGGTGGCTTAATAATGGTTCCTATTCTTTTTTATATATTTAGTTTTGCTGGCATAGAACAAGCTTTTATTATGCATCTAGCCTTAGGGACATCTTTTTCAATTATAATTCCAACATCAATAATATCAACAATGACACACATGAAGTTTAAAGCTGTTGATTTTAGTATTGTTAAAACTTTCGGAGCATTTGTTGCAATCGGAGTTGTTTTCGGAACTATATTTGCTGTTAGTTTAAAGACTTCTAGTTTAGTTTTATTTTTTTCAATCATGACCATGCTTTTTTCCCTCTATTTTTTAACGGCAAAAGAAAAAATAAACCCCAGACCCAGAAAAATAAATTTAATTTATAGAGTTATTTGTGGTTTTTTGTCAGGTTTTTTATCAGCTCCCATGGGGATTGCGGGAGGCGTGATTAATACTCCAGTATTAAAAATGTTTGGTTATCCAATTAAGGTTGCCATTGGTTGTTCAGCAGCTGTCGGGTTTGTAATTGCTTTAATTGGGGCTATAGGTTTTGCAGTTTCAGGAAATTATCTTAATATCAACGTTCCATTGAGCTTAGGATTTATAAACATACCAACATTTTTAATTTTTGTACCGATTACAATGTTTATGGCTAAGATTGGGGCCAAAACAGTTCATAAATTTGACAAAAGGCTTATTGGAAAGTTGTTTGGTATTTATCTTTTTATTGTATCTTGTAAATTATTTTATGAATATTTTTCTTTTTAAATTTTTTATAAATTAAATTTTCTGATCATATTCACCAATTTTACCAGTTTTTTGAAGTAAATCATCAATAAAATTAAAGATGATTTTTTTTCTATCATCTGATGTAGGACTTTCAGTAACTACAACTAACGAAGGTTTATTTGAAGAAGCTCTGATTAATCCCCATGAGCCATCTTCTAAAGTAAATCTTATGCCATTTAC
>Ga0187827_10009083_pt1 | contig 10612 bp, 9 predicted proteins | sample ETNtaG_39_FD_167969 | JGI IMG/M metagenome (GOLD analysis project Ga0187827, IMG submission 167969) | Marine microbial and viral communities from oxygen minimum zone, Eastern Pacific Ocean - ETNP2014_SV_150_PacBio MetaG (Illumina Assembly) | ecosystem: Environmental > Aquatic > Marine > Hypoxic... | reverse complement strand
ACTTCACTAACTTCTTCCATTTCTTCAGTGTGAGATATTTCTTCAACCTTTTTTAGGAATTTTTTAATGTGTTTATCTTTATGACCCAGTTGCCTTAAAAGCGTTTCTGCTTTTTGCTTATCTCCAGCCAAAAAGTAATATTCGGCTAGCATGGCACATTTCCGTAAGGCCATTTTTGCTTTTTCGCCCTGTGGTTTATCTCTACCTTGGGGTTCTCGAAGAATTTCGTAGTGGATCATATCTAAATCTTCAATCATTTTTTTTCCTCATTTAGTTTAATCATAAATATTTAATTCCTTTTGCAATACTTCAATTTCTTTCAAACATTTTTGGTATCCCAGAACACTTCTTAATTCTTTGATGTAGCCACAAATGTTTATCGGCAGGTTAACTATGTTAGTTAAAAAAAATAGAATTTTTTTATCTTTATAAAATTCTCTATTAAATTTTTTTTTAAAAGCGTTACGCTTTAAATGAATTGAATAACCATTAGCATAATCTTTGGCGAACTCTAACCGATCCCTTAAACTATAAAAAAATCTATCTTTGTTCATTTATTAATCTCCTTAATTATTAGAAAATAATTTGAAAACACCACTTTTAATTTTAACTTTATTATCAATTTGTTTTGATTCTTTTCTCCAGGCGTTAATAATATCAACTCTAGATCTACCTGCGGTTTTTCTTTTAATAAATTGAGATTTATTGACTAAATAAAATTCATTATTTATAAAATTTGTAATATTTTCATAAACTAGAATTACACAAAAATTAATAAATAAATCTTTTTCTGTTAAAACTTCAGAATTTTGTTTTTTATAATTTTTTAATGTTTGAAATGTAATTAAATTTTTACCTCCCGACATCTTAGAAAAGATATAATTTCTTTCATGGCTTAAAAATTTTTTATAACTTTCCTTATATCTTTTTTTAGTTCTTCTAATCATTTTTGCTTCGATTTGACGAACTCTTTCTCTCGTAACATTGAATATTTTCCCCACGTGACTTAAAGTTTTATTTTCGCAAAATCTTTTTTTATATATAATTTTTTCTCGATCATTAAACTTTTTGTTATTCAGAGACATTAATGTTTCAAAATCGAGTTTAATTTGGAAAGGTTGGTCTTTTTGTTCAAGATTATTAATATTATAATTTTTAACTCTTTCTTTATAATTATCTGGAGGCCAATTAGGTATTTCCATACCCAAAGATAAGGACATTCCATCTAATACTTCTTTAATTTCGTTAAGTGATTTTCTACCAAAATTTGGTGTTCTGAGTATTTCCGATTCTGTTTTCTGAACTAAGTCACCAAAACAAATAATATTATCATATTTTAAACAATTCATAGATCTGACGGAAAGCTCAAGCCTATCAATAGGAAAAAATAATTTTTCTTCAAAAATTACAGGTTTCTTAACTATAGGTTCTCTAATTATAGGTTCTAAATTTGACCAATTTATTTTGGTATCTAATTTTAAACCATATTTGTTTAGCAAGCTTTTGATTTCCTCAAGACCAACTTTTCCAAAATTAGGAATAGCAAGTAAATATTTTTCAGAAAGTTCAGCTATTTGTCCTAAAGTTGTTATATTATCATTTTTTAAACAATTAGATGTTCTAACGGAAAATTCAAATTCACTTATTGGTTTTGAAAGAATATTTTTTTTGTCTTTCATTTTCTCTAAAAGCGGTGCATTTAAACTATTTTCAACTTTATGATATGTTATTAAATTATTCCAATTTAGCAATGTGTTTAGATTCTCATCCATAATATATTAATCTCCTTGTTTTTAATTCCCTAGTAGAGAAAAGATTAGCTACTAGGGAATTCATATTGTTGTTTGTTAGTATGTTGAAAAAATATCAGGAGATAAGAGGCAACATACTAACTTTATGCAAGAGTACAACTTTCCCTTGATGACAGACCCTCTGCTCCTAACTGACAAATCATTTAAACAAAGTTTAAAGTTCATAAAATTATCTAATAGCATTTGGTAATGGTTTTTCTTTACCAGGGTTTTTTTCAATATCTATACCATGGGCATCATTATAGGCTTTTCTGACTTTTAACTTTTTATCATCAGACATTTTGCTTCCCAATAATAACCATGACATTAATAGAGCCATTCTATTTTTTCCTTCAGCACCTCCATCAATAGCGCCACTATCTTTAATGATGACGCTTTTCCAGATATCATCTTTCATAGACCACTGAATTTTATTACTTTTTTTAAGAGCCTCTTGAATTGATAGTTCTGGTTCTTCATCTTCTGACTGAGGTGTGCACGCTGCTAATATTCCTGAAACAAAAGCTAGTTGTGCTGCTGGTTTAAATAATAAAGAATGTGGAGATTCTGATAGTCTTGCTTCTTTAATTTTATCATTAAAATCACTCCTATATTCGCTAATAAATTTATATGGCTTTACTTCCTGCAATATTAACTTCCATACATTACTAACGTACTGGTATGCAGCCTCTAAAGTGTCGTCCGAAGGTCTTAGTTGAGGATCAAATTCATATTCTTCTTTTTTAGAACCCTTCAACAAAAGCTTAATCGTTTCATAAAGAATTCTAATTGTTGTAAACTTTGTTGATCCTTCCGCTAAAGTATTATTTTCCCAATTAACCAGAACCTCCTTCAAAACACCGTCAGGCTCGATCAAACGTCGAGCCAAAATTGCACATCCATCTTCTTCACTTGTTATAATATTATCTCCTGCAGATGTTGGTTTTGCATATTTGTTTACAGTATTAAAAATATTTCTCGTCTTAATATTATTTTCATGATCCATAAATATTACTGAAATATCATCGTTGGGAACTTTTTCGGCAAATGGTCCATCTGTAGATTGTTCAATGCATACATCTCTTAAAGCTACCAATCTATGTTGTCCATCTAGTGCTATAAGTGTTCCACCATCAATGGTCAGAAAGCCCATTTTTTGACCTTGAGATTGATAAGCTCTTGGCACTTGTTGGGTAAAGTCTGATAATTTCTCAAAATGTACTTTACCTTTATAAACTAAAACAATGATTGATCCAAAAAAACGATCAGCATGACGAACGAGATAAGGTACAATCTGATTTTTAATTCTATTAACGTTAAGTCTTCTCTGCATTTTTTCTCCAATCGACATGCTTGCCCAACCATCGATTTCTTTAGCAGGTCTAACAGCTCTAACAAGTTCATCAGCCTTCATTATACATTGGTAGTATTTCGTGTTTCCTAATTTTCCTTCGATACCTGGTATTACTACTGACATATTTCCTCCTTTTATTGTTATTGTTTATAATAATATTTGTCACAACAAATAGGTTTGAAAATTCGTATCCATTTTTTTTCAAGCCTATCTGCTGTTTGCTCGTCTTTAGTGTTCACCCAACTAAATTTTAGTTTGCCAAAAGGATTTTGAGATAACTTAAATAAATCTTTATTCTCTCTTATCCAGGTGTGTTGGGTAAATCTGCTATATATATTTCTTGCTTTGCCAATATAAAGAATGCCTCTTAAATCGTGCACAAAATAAACGCCACACTTTTTAGGAGCGTAAATGTTTTCAAAAACAGTAAATCCAATTGAGCCATTAAATTTAGGGTAGTCAGATTTACGTGCCACTGATAAAGACCTTAATAAGTGACCTCTAAAATTTTGTAAAAGCTCTTTTCTAGATCCAGAGTTTTGGTTGTGTATATTAATCATTTTACATCCTTATAGTTTTTAAATATATACTTACTTTATTTAAAAAATCAAGTTATTATTTAAATATGTTTTTAAATAAAATCCCGATTATTTGAATATTAAATACTATTTTTTCAGTTCTGTCAATAATTATTTAAAAAATTTATTATGTTTTTAAAAATAAACGCATTTATATCAAAAAAAAGCCCTTAAATATTAGGTTTTTATAATATTTGTTGGGCATTTAAGCTTTTAGGGTTTATATCTAAATTAAAGACCCCTACCAATAGGGTAGTATAGTCTACTTTTTACTTATGACAGATGAGACAGCTAGAAGACACGTCATCATGAGAGAGATTTTGCTCAATTTTGATATCTTCACCTTTTAAAAAGGGATTATTATTGATTTTTTCCGCTTTCTTTTTCTTTAATCGCTCAAGTTGCTTTTGGTAATTTTTTTTAATTTCTTCTACCCTTTCTAGTTTTTCTAGTTCAGTTAAGCTCTCTTCATGAATCCAGGTAAAACGAGACTCCCCATTATTTCCTGTTTTCTCCAAACTTTTTGCATATTCAAATTGTTCAGGATGATTTTCTTTCAAGCCTAGCCACTCAATATGTCTTTGAAAAAAACAAAACTGACAACCACTTCTACTCCTCCATTTATAATAATCAGGCATGCCTAGACCTGAAGTTTCTAAAATATCAACCACCCCTTCTCGGTCGATACAATCATCGACGAAGGGAAATTTTGCTTTGATTAAAGGGTTCGTAGGTTTATATCCAACTCTACCTCGCTCATCATATCTTATTCCAATATAAGTATAAATTTGAACGCCTTCTTTTAATGAGGGGGCTATCCACGCTTCAAAAGGTTTTAATTTCATCTCAACGGTACACCAACGGGCGGTGGCGGAAGGAAGAAAATTATTATACTTTTTCATAAAATAATCAAAAGTATTTGTGGGACAAATATATTTAATGGGACGACTAAGACGCGTTTTCAGTTTATCTAAAAACTTATACGTTTCATCTAACTCATAACTTGTGTCAGTAAAAAAATATTCAATAGGAATATGAGGATATTTTTCATTCATGTGTACGGCCAATGCTGCTGAATCTTTTCCGCCACTCAAGCCTAAAACGTGTCGTTCTTTCATGCTATGATTTTTCCTTTTGGCGGTGCATCAAAACTCATTATTTTTTTTAGGACTTTTAAGACCACTTCGCCTTTCTCGGACTCAGAAAGTTTTTTGTCTTCTAACAATTTCATGACATCCTCAGTTACTTTTTCAACAGAACTATTGTCTATTTTAAATTTATAAAACTTTGAAGACCGTTCCGGTTTTTGTCCATCAAAAATAGCAATATCAATGATTTTGGTATCAGAATGTTTTTCACGTAAAGTATATAAACGATAAGACATAATAAAATGCCTAACCATCTCCTCCATTTTAAGGGTCGCTTCTTCGAAATCTTTATCATTCCACTCATTACATGGCTTACTTGCCGCAAAAGAGATCACTTGTTCTATCCAATCATTTTCTTTTAATTCATTTATTTTTGCTGAAAAGGGGTCTTTGGCGCCAATTTTTTTAGCCCATTCTTTAATCATCGCAAAATCCATGTCCGAAATATTCGGATCTGTTTTGAACACTTTTAAAATCACCTGTTTAAATTGATCAACCATATCTTCAAAAACTTGATCAAGCTGCAACCAAATTTTATCAAACTCTTTAATCAGCTGATTAGAATCTTCGGTGCCACAAATTTTAGGAATTTTTTTATACAAAAGCTCATAGGGATTTTGTGTACTTAACAATTCATCTCGCAATATCAACACACGCTTATCTTTAAACTGACGGGTTTTTCTTGCAAAGGCCGGGAGATTATAAGCTTTAAGAACAATGGGTTTTAGTACATGTAATGGAGTGGGGTTTTTAATGACTTTATTATTTAAAAAGCGTTTTTCAACATAATCTTTAAAATTATCTAGAATCTTTTGTTTCTCACCCTCAATTCGAACATACATAATTTTAAGATCTTCAGGAATGTAGATAAATTTTTCACAACTTCTTGGATCGTATTCTGTAATCAAAGACTCTATCCTGCTATCATCCACATTATAAAGAGCCAATGATCCCTCGTTGATTTTGAAGAAAACTGCAGTTAATAGTGGAAGTAGTCCTGATTTAATTCCATAAGGTGGTTTTGAAAAAAAGTTATAAATTTCAGTTAGAGGAATAGGATCTTTCTTTTCTTTAATAATTTTATTAAACACTTCATACAAATTAAAAAGTTTTCCATCTTTTTTTTGTGGAGCGCAAAATTCAAAGCCATTTTTTGTTTTCTTGTGTAAATGATGTTTTTTAATCACACTTAAATAAATGCCAAATTCAGAAGGATGTCCTTTCATATCAAGATTTTCTTTATCGGCATGATTAAAAATTCGACTAATCAAACCCGTGCTTCCTAGTGTTGCATTGTTTGATAGCTTATCGCGATTGACAAGCTCATTACGGATAATGGGAGCAAGATGAAACACTTCATCACTCACATTAGAAGCTATGATGGAAAGGTTTTCCCCTTTAATTTTTTTATTATTGAATACCCAATCTGCATTTTCAAAATTTTGTGTAAGTGAGTTAAATAATAAATTTTGATAAGCCGTCATTCTGGCGTTTAATTCTTTTTTGGCAACAGGATCACTTTCTATGGCAGCAACAGTTGATTTTGCTCGTTTCAGTGCCGCAAGTTCTAAAGCATAATTGAAAAACTCTTTGTAATTTTCCGAGCAACCTAAAATGATAGGTTGGGGAAACTTTATTTTAGCAAGTTCACTAAATTTTTCTTTAAATTCTTTTTTGGTATCTTCTTTAGATTGTACTAAAAAAATAAAAGCACCCGCACTTACTTTTGAAATATTTAAGCTCATAATACGGTTAACAGAATTTTTTACACTATCCAAAGCAATACAGAATTTTTGATAAATTCTTTGTGTTCCTGTTTCGTGAAAATGCCTTTTGGTAATAACGGGTTGTAACGTTGGAAGTTGAGATAAAATAATTTCCGTATCTCCTGAAATTTTAGATTTATTCAATTCGACTACTTGATCCAAATTGATATCGGAGCCAGAAAAAAGTGAGTAGGCTTTTTTAAAATTTCGATAAATTATTATTTTTTTATCTTCAAGCAGTGAAAGCGTATTTTTTATATTTGTTTTTTCTTGATTTAAAGCATGCATTAAAATTTCTTTAGAAGAAAACAAAGAAAGATTTTTTCCAAATAAGTCCACTAAAGCAATAACTTTTGCAATTTTTATACTTTTGGCATCATCTGTTACCTCTGCTCTTCTAATCGCTTCGCTTGCCTCTGACCAGGCGTGCCCAATATTTGAAACCAAGATGCTAGGTTCTAAATTAACTTGAAGATAATCGAAAAGTTTATCAACCGTATAAAGTTCTTTTTTAGCATTTGAATTCTTCAAAAAATGAAGAAAGCCGTTAGGTTCGCCTGAATTTAAAAAGGTAAAAATGCTTCTCTCATTTTGTCCAAAGCGTTGTCTCGATAAAGGAGACAACAATAAAGACACGAGTGGGTGCAAAGGATAGCATTGTGAAATGGTATTAATCAGAGATGAACTAGGTTTGCTTCCATTCATGAGTTTTGCAACAGCAGAGCTTAAATTTTTAATTTTAGCATTAATTTTATTTTTGCGATTGATGGCCTTGGCAATTAAGTTGATGGTTTCTTCTGAATTAATAGAAAAAGGAATGTCCTCAAATCGCCCTTGAACTTTTTGCCAATCTTCTTGAACCGAACGACCCAAGTTTGAGGCGTATTCTTCCATCGGTTGATGCAAGACTCCAATGAAGATAGGCAATCCTTGTTTTTTTAATTTTAAATTCGAAAAATTTTCTGCAATTTCTTGAAATAAATTAAGATCGGACCCAACACTTGAAACATACTCTAAATATTTACCCATCTCATCCACCACAATTAATAAACCATAATTTTTCTTATTTAGTTCTTGGGTTAAGTTGGTCAAACTTTTGATAATTCCAGCTACGGTGGGCTTTATTTTTGTTTTTAAGGAAGGAGGTATTCCCCTAGAAATCCAGTTTTGTTTTATATTTTGACTTATATTTTCAGCAAAGGCTTCGATCGGATCACTTTTTGATCCAATTATTTTTAAAACAAACCATTTATTTTTACTTAGAAATAATTTTGCAAAATGGCTTTTTGAATTAAATTTACTTTTATTGATTGCGAGTTTTTTTATTTTAGCATTATCATTTATTAAAGCCTGCAAAAATAAGGCCAGAGAGGATTTTCCAGTTCCATAGGGACCGGTTAAAGTAAATCCGCTTTGATTGCTATTGATGAAAGAGTTTGCTATTTGATTTAATGTCTTCTTTCCCGTGTCATGAAAAATAAAATGTTCTAAAAATTCTTTTGAGATATCATTATCAATTCTAATTGATCTTTGAAAATGACGATTAATACTAAAACCAGAATGCGAAAATAAATCCATCAAGCGACCTTTTTGTAACAATTTTTAATTAATTGATTGGTTGAAACGTTTTTAACTTTTGTAATTTGTCTTAAACCGCCGGCCCCTTTATTAAATTGAAAGCTGCCTCGTGTTGAGGCTTCAAGTTTTTCTAAATAAACGTCTAATGATTTTTCATCGAGCTGGAAAACTTTGCCGGGAGAACCGTAATCATACATCAATTTTTCAAAAGTGATGATTTGATTTTTTTGCTTTGACCAATAATCGCTTAAAGCAAATTCAAAAATTTTATCACTTAAAGTTGACTTAGGCCCTCTTTGTATTTCAAATTCATTTTTTGAATAAGTGGTATTAATTAAACCCAGTTCTGCTAAAGGACATTCAATACTATCTTCGGTCACTTCACCTTTTCTATGACTAATGGTGTAGGTTCGTAAGAAACAATCGATATCTCGCTTAATCGTATTAGGACTTATACCCTTCCATTTTGAAAATTTAGCAACGGACAAAATATCATTTAACAGATGTTCTCGGTTAATGATAATAGATTGATGATAATTAAAGATGTAAAACCACGTAGTTAATAATTGATCACTTGCTAGCATATAATGTAACAGCCACAACGTTTCTGATTTTTCTAAATAGGGATCCAGTGAATTTTTGTTCGAAAATATAAGTTTACCAAAATCCGTAAGTTCAAAATTCTTATCACAAACTTTTGTCATTACTGACCAATGGCGGATAGATTTAACCATATTAAGACCCACGCCAAAATCCACCATGGCATTAAGTTTATTTTTTTCAAATTCTTTTATTTTTTTGACATTACCCCGTTCTAAATAGTGAACAATTTTAGTAAGCCATGCATAACGAAAAGGAAACGTATCGTGGCCTGAAAATTTCGGTTTGTATTTTTCTTGTCCTAAAGGTCCTCGAAGCATAATATAGTCAAATTGGTGGATTCGATGAACGAATCACCAATTGCTGTTATTATATCAAAATTGAATGCTAAATACCTGCAAAATGACTAAAAAAATCTATTTAGACTATCAAGCCACAACCCCGGTTGATCCGACTGTGCTTGAAAAAATGCTTCCCTTTTTTTCTGAAAATTTTGGCAATCCTCATTCAAACAATCATCAGTACGGTAAATTTGCAAATGATGCTGTTGAAGATGCAAGAAAAGCAGTGGCAGAATTAATCAATGCAGAAAAAGAGGAAATTATTTTTACATCAGGTGCCACAGAATCAAATAACTTTGCAATCAAAAGTATTGCAAAAAATTACTTTGATAAAGACTTTCAAATCATAACAGTAAAGACTGAACACAAATGTGTTTTAGAAAGCTGTCATAGTTTAGAAAAAGAAAAGTTCGAAGTTCACTATCTTGAAGTGAACGAAGATGGTTTGATTAATCTTAATGAATTAGAAGCACTATTAAAAAATAAGCCTGCTTTAGTATCCATTATGCATGTAAATAATGAAATTGGAGTAATCCAACCTTTAGAAGAAATTGGAAAGTTATGTGAAAAATATAATTCGGTTTTTCATAGTGATGTAGCTCAATCTTTAGGATGTTTAGAAGTGGATGTAAAAAAGTTTAATCTAAAAGCTCTATCGATTTCAGCACATAAAATTTATGGACCAAAAGGAGTTGGAGCTCTTTATATATCAAACGATATAAAAAATACGTTAAAACCTTTAGTTAGCGGTGGTGGTCAAGAGATGGGTTTAAGATCTGGCACTCTTTCTCCCGCACTTTGTGTTGGTCTTGGAGAAGCATGTAAAGATTTAAAGAAAAATAGAAGTCAATATTTTGAACATTATAAAAAATTAAAATCCTATATATTATCCGAATTGATCAAGTCTAAAATTGATTTTGTCATCAATGGAAGTGTAGAAAAAAGAAGTCCAGTAAATCTAAACATTTGCATTACCGGTAAAATCGCAGAGCAGTTATTTACATTTTTTCCTCATATAGCCCTTTCGACAGGAGCAGCTTGCACCTCAGGAACCATAGAAAGATCGCACGTTTTATCTGCCTTAAAGATATCAGATGAACAAATTGATGGATCATTTAGAATAAGCTTTGGAAGAAAATCTTCAAAGGAAGATATTAAAGAATTACTAGATTATTTAAAAAAAATAAAATGATCTTGCGATAAAATATAATTTTTTATGTCAAATTATCACACAAAAATTCAAGAAGTCATTCAATGGCAAAATATAAGACAACTAGTGCATTTTACAAGAATTACAAATCTCAGATCAATAATTGAATGTGGAATTTTATCAAGGCAAGAAATTGAAAAAAAAAATCAATGAAAACGTTTGAAAAAGAATTTAACGCAAAAACTAAATTAGAAACGCTAGATCAATACATTCACTCAATACTTAACAAATTTGATCCCGAAGATAA
>Ga0187827_10009082_pt1 | contig 10614 bp, 8 predicted proteins | sample ETNtaG_39_FD_167969 | JGI IMG/M metagenome (GOLD analysis project Ga0187827, IMG submission 167969) | Marine microbial and viral communities from oxygen minimum zone, Eastern Pacific Ocean - ETNP2014_SV_150_PacBio MetaG (Illumina Assembly) | ecosystem: Environmental > Aquatic > Marine > Hypoxic... | reverse complement strand
AAGTTAAAATTATATTCTTAATGGTAGGGTTGCTATTAATTTCATTATTTTATTACATTAATGTAACAATATCAAATGAAACAAGCTTACAGCTAAAAAATCAAGTTCAAACTCTTGTTAAAGTGTATAATAATAAGATACAGGCAAAAGAAGTTGATTTAGACTATTTGAAAAATGAATTTATCCCTCTTTTAAGAGAGTTTAAAATTCCAATGATAATTACAACAAGAAATAGTGATGGTAGTATTGAATACCAAGATTTGGAAATACAGTATAGTGAAGAAATATTAATTGCCGCAGGATTAGATAAAAATATAGATTATAATAAACTTACTAATGAACAAGAAAAATCTATTCAGTCAGTCATACCAGTGTTTAGTAGAAATCCAAAAGATATGGTCGCTAATATGGATGCAATATATAATCCACTTACTGTTATTTTAATAGATGAAATACCAATAGTTGAGATTCATTATGCAGATTCTATATCTAATAACACAATGAGTATGATTCCATATATTGGAGTTAGTTTTTTTGTATTAATTTTATTACTAATCGTTGTTGGTATTAATATAGTCTATACAAGTGAAAGTAATTTGATATATGCAGGTATGGCAAAAGAAACCGCTCACCAATTAGGCACACCAATATCATCCTTACTAGGATGGATTGATTTACTTAAAGATAATAAAGAGCGCAATAATAGTGAAATTATAAAATCTTTAGAAAGTGAAATTGAGCATATTAAAAATATTTCAAATAAATTTAATAAAATAGGATCAAAACCTAATTTAAAAAAAATTAATATTACTAATATTATTATTGAAATAATTAATTATTTCAATTTAAGGAAGCCTAAAACAAAAGAAATTATAATTATATTTAATAATGATAAAGATTATTTTATTGATGGAGATCATCTATTAATTTATTGGGCATTTGAAAATTTAATTAAAAATTCTATTGAATCAATTGATGAAGATAAAGGTATTATTGAGATTAAAATTTCTTCTACAAATAATAATATTAATCTTACATTTTATGATAATGGTAAGGAAATATTAAATAAAAATAAAATATTTAGGCCTGGGTATAGTTCTAAAAAAAGGGGATGGGGGCTAGGTCTGAGTTTATCTAAAAGAATAATTGAATATATGCATAATGGTTCAATAAAATTAGTTAAAAGCAATTCAAATGAAAAAATATTTCAGGTTACTTTTAAGAGTTCTTATCTCTAAGATATGCAGGTATATCTAAATCTTCTCCAAATATTGTGACATTATTATCTTCATCTTTTTTAATAGCTTTATCATTTTTTTCAATTTTATTTTTCTTTAAAGGCATGTCTTCATTATTATTACTTTCTAAATTTATTTTATCTTTATTTTCTGTATTCCCTTTTTGAATTAATGTTTTATTGCTGTACTTTGTTTCATCATGATAAAAGTTAGGATATTCTTCATAATTTAATCCAGTCGCAATTACTGTTACATTAATTTCATCTGAGAGTTCAGGATCTATTACACATCCCAAAATCACATTAGCATCTTCACCAGATTCTTCATAAATAATACTTGATGCATCATTTAATTCATGAATAGTCATATCTTTTGGCCCAGTTATATTTACTAATAGACCTTTTGCACCTTTTATATTTGCATTTTGTAACAGTGGTGAGTTAATAGATTGCTGAGCAGCTAATATTGCTCTTTCTTCACCATGAGCTATTCCTGTTCCCATAATAGCATCACCCATATTTTTCATTACTGTTTCAACATCGGCAAAATCTAAATTAATTAAACCAGGTTTATTTATTAATTCAGATATTCCTTTAGTAGCTTGATTTAATACAGTATCAGCTAATTTAAATGATTCAGTTACTGTAGTATCATTATCAGCTAATTCAAGTAATGTTTCATTTGGAATAACTAATAAAGTATCACAGTTCTTTTTCATCTCTTTTATGCCTTCTAATGCCCTCTTTTTCCTTATTGGACCTTCAAAAGCAAATGGCTTCGTTATTATTCCTACTGTTAATACACCTAAGTCTTTTGCTATTTTTGCAATTGCAGGTGCTGCACCTGTTCCTGTTCCACCACCCATGCCAGCAGTAATAAATACCATATCAGAATTTTTTAAATCTTGTATTATAATTTCTTTATTTTCTTCAACCGCTTCTTTACCCACTTCTGAATTTGCTCCAGCTCCTAATCCTTTGGTTAATTCCTTCCCTATTTGAAGCTTAGTCTGAGAATTATTATTTTCTAAATCTTGAGCGTCTGTATTAATTGCAATAAATTCAACTGATCTCATTCCATCTTCAATCATTCTATTTATTGCATTACCACCACCGCCACCAACACCAATTACTAGTATTTTAGCTTTTTGATCTGATAAGTTTGCAGGTTCAAATAACATATTTTCTCCTTTATTTAATGTTTAAATATTTAATAAACTTTTTAAAATTATTTTTTATTGTTGATATTAAATCCATTTCATCCTCATCTCTATCAATCTCAATATTATCATTTTCAGAAACATATTTTATTAATCCTATAGTAGTAGCATATCTTGGATTATTTATAATATCATTTAGACCATTTATAGAATGCGGTTCGCCTAATTTTACATCAACTTTAAATATTTCTTGTGCTAAATCAACTGTATTATTTAGTTTGGATCCACCTCCAGTAATTACTATTCCAAAATTGAGCATTCCTTCAAAATCTGCAGTATTTATTTCATTTTTAGCTAAATGAAATATTTCTTTCATTCTTGCTTCAATGATTTGCGAAATTTCTTTTTGTGATACATTTAAATCATCTCTACCATTTGTTCCTTTAATAATAATGTCATCTTCTTCAGTTGCGAGTGACTCTTTTGCTAATCCATATTCACATTTTATTATTTCTGCTTGTTCTAATGTAGTTTTAATACCATATGCAATATCTCTAGTAATATTTTCTCCTCCAAGGGGTATTGCTCCAGTATGTAAAATAGAATTATTATAATATACAATAATATCAGATGTCCCTCCTCCAATATCAATTAGAGCAATACCTAAATTCTTTTCATTTGAATCTAAAACAGAATATGCCGATGCTAGTGGTTCTAAAATAAATCCATCAAAATGTATCCCTACTTTTTCTAGACACGTTTTTAAATCCCGTTCAATATTTCTTGCAATAGTAACAAGATGAACTGTTGCTTCTAGTCTATGACCTGATAATCCTTCAGGATTTTTAATATTTCTTCTATTATCAACTTTAAACTCCTTTGAGAGTGTGTGTAGAATTTTTCGATCTGTAGATAAGTTTATTGCTTGAGCATGTTCTAATACTTTTTGTATATCTTTTGAGGATATTTTTTCCCCTGCAGGATCTTTATATTCGTTATTTGAAATTGTGATAGCTCCAGTACAGTTAATTCCTTTTACATGTTCACCTGTTATTCCTACATATGCTGATTCAATTTCAATTTCAGCCTGATTTTCTGCTTCTTTTAAAGCTTTTTCAATAGATTTAGATGTTTTTACAATATCTTCAATAATACCTCTTCTTAATCCATTAGATTTACTGTATCCAAATCCAATAATATTTACTGATTTATTATTTTCTTGTATCTCAGCTATTATTACGGCGATTTTGGTTGTCCCAATATCAATTCCTGTAACTATTCTTTTATTATTTTTCATATTTTTATTTTTCTTTCTTTAACTATAATCTGATTTGAAATAGATAAGTCTATATATTCATATATACTAATATTTTCTGTATTAACAATCTGATTGATAAAACTGTAAAATTTTATTAAATCTTTTGTGTAATTATTTTTGTTAATTTTTACTTTAGTATGATTGTTGAAAATTAAAGATATAAAACTATCTTCGTATATTAGTTCATTTAATTGATTATATATTTCTTGATTGTGTTTGTATATTGACATCACAATTTTTTTTGATAGATTATTATTTATATTATTGTTGTTACTTGTTATTATAGGTGTATTTACAAAATAATTTATTGATTTGATATCTGCTTCGATAATGTTGCTATTATCATCAATAAAATAGCTTTTATTATTATTATTTATTAATGCGATAGGTTTTTTTTCTATAATATTAATTTTTATTGTAGAAGGTACTAATGAATAAATTTTAACATTATCAATAAATTTATTTCTATTTAGAATATTTTTTATTTTTTGTACTTCTGTATTAAATAAATTTTTATTATCTACTAGAATTTGAATAGAATTTAAAATACTTTTTGTTTCTATAAAGTCATTTCCACTAATATCAATATTCTTTATCTGAAATGGTTTAATTATTTTTAAATAGCTGTAATTTGAATAGAATACACCTACCCAGAAAATTGAATATAGAATTATCATTTTAAAATTTATTTGATTATTTTTCATTTGATTCCGATTAATTTTATTTCTAGTTCTAATTTTATTTTAAATAACATGTAAACTTTTTTTTTGATGATATTAATTAGTTTAATTACATCATTTGAAGATGCATTTCCTTTATTTATTATAAAATTTGCATGTTTTTCTGAAATTTGAGCTCCACCTATTTGTACCCCCTTAAGATTTGCTTTATCAATTAAATAGCCAGCAGCAATTTTAGGAGATGGATTTTTAAAAATACTACCAGCAGATCTATATTTTAATGGTTGTTTTTCTTTACGTTCTTTTGATGATGCCATTTTTTTTATTTTTATTTTTTCATTATTTCCTTTTTTACACTTAAATAATGCATCAATTAAGATTTCATTTTTTGGAAATGAAGATTCTCTGTAAGAAAACACAATCTTTTTATTATCATATTTTTTAATCGTTCCATTATTTGTAATAGTTCTTCCTGATATAAAATTATTTGATATTTCAGATCCAAATGCTCCTGCATTCATAATAAGTGCTCCTCCAACTGTTCCTGGAACTCCAATAAGACTTTCATAACCAGTTATATCTCGCTTGTTAAGTTTTTTTACTAATGTTCCAAGCATTACTCCTGCTTCTACATTGACAGTATTATTATTGAATAGTATTTTTTTAAATGTTTTTTTTAATGATACAATAATACATCTTAAATTTTCATCACTAACTAATAGATTTGATCCTGAACCTATGAAGTAAAATTCAATTTTATTTTTATTTATAATTTTAATTATTTGTATTAATTCATTTAAATCTTGTGGATAAATTAATATTCTAACTTTTCCACCTATTCCAAATGTCGTATGTTTTTCCATTGATTCATTTTCAAAATAAATTGATTTATTTTGATTTAATAAATTTGTAATATGCCTGTAATTGTTATTCATTTTATATTTTTATATATTTCATCCAAGCTTTTATATATATCTCCTGCACCCATTGTAATGATTAAATCGTTTTTTAAAACAATCTTATTTATTTTGTTAGAAATAGATTTTTTATTAATTAACCATGTATTTTTATGCCCCTGTTTTTTTAATTCTTTGATAATTAAATCACTTGTAACATTTTTGATGGGGGCTTCTCTTGCAGCATAAATATCAGTTATAATGTTAATGTCAGATTTCATTAATGATTTAGCGAATTGTTTATAAAATGATTTAGTTCTTGAATATAAATGTGGTTGAAAAATTGCTATAATGCGTTTTGATGGCCAACCTGATTTAATGCTTTCTAATGTTGATTCTATCTCTGATGGGTGATGAGCATAATCATCAATGAAATTAATATTTTTATTTTTATTATAATATTTCATCTCAAATCTTCTTCTTACTCCATTGAATTTTTTTAACCCTTTTTTTATATAATCAATTTTTATTCCAATTGGAATACATATTGATATAGCTGCTAGAGCATTATATACATTATGTTTCCCAGGAATTATTAATTCTATTTTTGATTTCTTATTTTTATAATCTAGTATGAATGTTGAAGTATTTTTTTTATACTTTATATTTCTTGCCATGATATCAGATTTTATATCTATACCAAAAGTAATAATATTCCTGTTTATTTTGTTTTTAATTTCTTTTGCATATTTACTATCATTAGATATTGCAGCTAATCCATAAAATGGAATTGAATTTGTATATTTAATAAATGTTTCTTTTAAATCTTTAATATTTTTATAAATATCTAGATGTTCCAAATCAATATTATTAATTGTTGTATATGTAGGATTTAATGATAAAAAACTTCTATCAAATTCATCAGCTTCTACTACAATTATATTTCCTGAACCGGATATATTATTTGTATTGAATTTATTTATTATTCCTCCTGTTATAATAGTGGGATCTAATTTTGCTTCAAATAGTATATTCCCAATCATTGAAGAGGTCGTTGTTTTTCCATGAGTACCTGCTACTGCAATGCTTATATCTTTAATTTTTATTAATTCACCAAGTAATTCTGCTCTTTTTATAACAGGAATTTTATTTTTTTTACCTTGGAGTAATTCTGGATTGTCCTGTGAAACTGCCGAAGAGAATACAATGAGATCAGAATTATTTATATTATTTTTTTTATGTCCAATATATATTTTAATTCCTATACTTTTTAAATGTTTTGTTCTATTTGATAATTTGATATCTGAACCACTAATAATAAAATTATGATTTTGTAAAAATTCTGCCATTCCACTCATTCCAATGCCTCCAATTCCTACAAAATGTATTTTTTTTGTATTTCCAAGAATTATATTCAAATTATCAACTTATTTATTTCATTACATATATTTAGTGTTGCTTCAGGAAATGCTGCGCTTAAAGATTTTTTTTCTAAATATTTAATTTTATTATTATTAAATATATCATTAATAGTTTTTTCTAATATTCCCTTTTTCAATTTATCTTCATGTATTACAAAACAAGCTTTCTTTTTTTCTATTGAGTCAGCATTAATTTCTTGATGATTATCAGCTGCATATTTATAAGGAATTAATATCATAGCTTTGCCTAAAAATGTTAATTCACTGATTGTTAAAGCTCCTGCTCTTGCAATAACTAAGTCAGCTGCCTTATATGTTTTATACATATTCCATTTCCCTTCTTCATTTATAAATTTTTTTATTATAATATTTTTTTCTTTTATTATATCATCAGGTATAGAATTATAATTTTTTTCACCACATTGTAATATTATTTGATAATTGTTTTTTAAATAAAAATTTATATTATTATAAATATGATTATTTATTGCTTGTGCACCTTGACTTCCTCCAAGAAATAGAATTGTTTTTTTATTTTCATCAATTCCTAATTCTTTTTTAAAATCATTTTTACTATCTATTGATGAATCAGTGCTATATAGATTTGGATTTACAGGATTTCCTGTAATAATAACATTTTTATTTTTTATAATATTTTTAACATTATTATATGCAACACATATAGTATTAATTTTATTGTATAATTTTCTAGTAATTAATCCAGGAACTGAATTTTGATCTTGTATAAGAGTTGGAACGCCCATATGTATACCAGCAAGTAAAGGAAGTCCAGAACAATATCCCCCAGTACCAATGATAATTTTAGGTTGATGTATTTTTATTATTTTTCTTGATATAAAATATGATTTTATAAATTTATATGGGAAAATTAAATTATTTAAAATACTCTTTAATGAAAAATTTCTTTGAATACCTGTTATATCTAAAAAATATTTTTTATCAAAATCATTAAGGATATTTAGTTTTGATTCAATGCCAAATTTAGACCCTACATAGATAGTATTTTTTTCATTTAATGCACGTACAATAGCAAGAGCTGGAAAAAGATGTCCTCCAGTTCCTCCACCTGCAATTAATATTGTATTATCTTTGTTTTTCATTTAAAGTACCGTTTTGCATAAATATTAGAGTATTTAGAAATGTTTAATAAAATCCCAACTGATATAAGAGTAAATAATGTGTGAGATCCACCATAACTAATAAAGGGAATTGCTAATCCAGTAGGTGGTAAAATTCCAACTACGTATGAAGCATTAATTAAAAAATAAAATAAAATATTAAAAGCAATTCCTAATGAGAAAATCGAGCAGAATATATTGGGAGCAGATTTGCATATTTTAATACATATAAAATAAAATAAGAAAAATGTTATAAATAATAAAAGTATACCAATGAATCCTAATTCTTCTCCTATGATTGGAAGTATAAAATCAGTATGCCCTTCTGCTATAAAACCTTCTTTAATAATACTTTTTCCTATCCCTTGTCCCCAAAAACCACCATTGTAGATTGCTTGAGTTGCTCTTGCCATTTGAGTCGTAGGGTTTAAATTTTCATCATACAACCAACCAAATAATCTTATTTTTGCATAAGGGTATGTTAATAAAATAATTAAGCTAGATATGCCTCCAGATAATACTAAATAATTAAAATATTTTATTTTAAGCCCTGCAACAAGTAGCATAGCTATTATAATTAATGAAATTATAAATGTAGAGCTGAAATCTGGTTGAAACATAATTAACAATAATGTTATAATGAAATAGGGGAGGTACTCTCTGAAAATTAAATTAATATTATTAATATTTTTTTTGTTTTTATCAATAAAATTGGCTGTAAATAAAATAATTGCAAATCTTGTAAAATCTGATGTTGTTAATAAATTTTTACCATTAATTATTAAAAATCTTCTTGTTGTAGAATCATTTATTTCTGAGGAAATATATGCAAATAGAATTAAGAACCATGATAAAAAAAGTATATTTCTAGAACTATTTTGAATCCATTTTAGATTTAAATTGTAGATTAAAACCATTGCAATTAATCCAATAAAAACTCTGATTAAATGTTTGTTGAGAAAAAAATCATATTTATCCCATCCGAATTTATTGATAGCAATAGTGCCACTTGCACTGTAAAGCATTACAGTCCCAAATGCAAGTAGAAAAATTGTAAGGTGCAATAATGGCATTTCATATATTTTAATATTTTTTTTCATGCAGCGTATTCTGATTTAAAGTTATGATTTTTAATAATTTCCTTAAATTTTTCTCCACGTTCTTCAAAACTATTAAATTGATCAAAGCTCGCGCATGCAGGTGATAATAATATGATTTCTTTTTGTTGTGCAATTTTTATAGCATATTTGATGCAACGTGTAAAATCTTTTATATATTTACACTTAAAATTTTGAGATAATTCTTGAAAAATATTTTTACCTTCATCACCATAACATATAATAAATTTTATATGCTTTAGATCTGTATTGATAAATTCTTTATATTTTGTTTTTCCTTTAGAGTATCCTCCCATAATTAAAATAATATTCTTTTTATAACTTTTAATTGCATTTATTGTAGAGTTAATATTTGTACCTTTTGAATCATTAATAAATGAAATATTACTATTTGATGGAACTAATTCCATTCTATGCTCTAAAGGCTTAATTAGTTCTAATTTTTTCATTATTGAGTTAAAATTAATTTTATAAATTTTAGATATTTCTAAAGCTGCAACAATATTTTGATAATTATGTTCTCCTTTTAGATTTATCTTCTCACAATTAATAATATTTTTTTTATTTTGTGTACTAATAATTTTCATATTTTTTAAGTAAAAGTTATTTTTATTATTATTTAATCCAAATGCTATGTAATTCTTTTCATTTTTATTTATTATTTTTTTTAGATTTTTATTTTCTTCATTATATATAAAAAATGATTTTTTAGATAGGTTGTTTATTATATTGAATTTAGTATTAAAGTATTCTTTTATTGAAGAATATCTATCTAAATGGTCTTTAGATAAATTTAAAATACATGCAACTTGAGGTGAAAAGGTGTAAATATTTTCTAATTGAAAACTACTTAATTCGACTATATGTATACAACGTTGAATTTTTAACTTAATTTCTTTTTGTACATTGTTGCTGAAAGGAATTCCAATATTCCCACCGAGCATGGTATTTTTATATTTTGTAATAAAAAAATCATATAATAATTTTACAGTTGTTGATTTTCCATTTGAACCAGTTATTCCAATTATTGGAGATGTTGTAAACCATGATGCAAATTCAATTTCACTAATAATAGGTATTTTAGTTTTATTTAATACTGTTTTTATTATTTTACTATTTGGATTTATACCTGGACTTTTAATAATAATATCAGAATCTAAGCATTTATTACTGTGTTCACCTATTTCAAAATTGTTTTTATTACAATGAATTAATTGATTTTTTTTGATTTTTTTTCTGTTATCACTAATAAAAATTTCGGCACCTAAATAATTTCCAAGATTTGCTGCTGCAATTCCACTCTTACCACATCCTAAGATTGTAATTTTAGTTTCACTAATATTTTTCTTATAATAATTTATATTTTTCATAATTATTGAAGTTTTATTGTTGTGAATGATAGCAATGCCAATAAAATACCTATAATCCAAAACCTTACAACAACATGATTCTCTGGCCATCCATTTAATTCAAAATGATGATGTAATGGAGCCATTTTAAATATTCTAATTCCTTTACCCTCATATTTTAGACTATACTTGAAATATATAATTTGAATTATAACTGAAAGTGCTTCAATAACAAAAACTCCACCTACAATTATTAATAAAATTTCTTTTTTCAATAATATTGCTAAAGTTCCAAT
>Ga0187827_10009081_pt1 | contig 10614 bp, 6 predicted proteins | sample ETNtaG_39_FD_167969 | JGI IMG/M metagenome (GOLD analysis project Ga0187827, IMG submission 167969) | Marine microbial and viral communities from oxygen minimum zone, Eastern Pacific Ocean - ETNP2014_SV_150_PacBio MetaG (Illumina Assembly) | ecosystem: Environmental > Aquatic > Marine > Hypoxic... | reverse complement strand
CTCGTCGTGATGGCTGGACGCAAGCACTTTTACGAAGGCGTCAGTCTTGACGAAGTGACCTTCGCCACACGGATGCTTGCTGGATGGGGTGTGAGCCATCTGATCCTGACCAACGCAGCGGGAGCTCTGTCTGAAGAATTCGATGTCGGTGATCTCATGCTGATTACTGGCATTCTTGATCTCCTGCGACCAACAGGTGAGAGGGGCGTTCTGCCTGCACTGGTTGATGGACCAGTCAAGCGCAACATCAAGTGGCTATCCGAGGATGCAACAGAAGTTCTGAAGCAGGGCACGTACGCAGCCGTCCTGGGCCCCAATTATGAAACCCGTGCCGAAGTAGCCTTGCTGCTGAGCGCCAAAGCAGACGCGGTCGGTATGTCGACTGTTCCCGAACTAATCGCCGCAGACGAGACGGGAATGCAAGCCGCTGGACTTTCCGTCATCACCAACACCTGGGCAAAGCCTGCTGCATTTCACGGTCACGAGGCGGTTGTCAGAGCCGCAGCACAAGCGTCAGTTAGTTTGCAGAGAGTCATTGAGAGCATCCTTTCTCGTCTTGAAGAAGAGGTCTGATGCAACCCCTTTAGGTCGAGAATTCAAAGAATGGAAGATTTCATTCTGTCCCTTTCTGACTCCGCGCGATCCTCGCCTCTTCGCGCTGCAGCAGAATTCGCGCTCGTTCAGGATCTTCATCGCGAAGCAACTCAGAAAGCTGCGCCAGACTGGCCTCCATTTGCAGGATTGCTTCTGCTCTTTCACCGAACGACTCCCTCAATCTGGTTTCGTATTTTGGCCAGTCCGAGCGTCGAAGCTCGCGTAGTTCGATATTGCGTTTCACATCCGGATCGAGGTCGTTCACTTCACCGGCCAGCGCGTACAGGCGGTGGTTGCGTAGTTTGCCGATCTGTTGGATGAGCTTCATCTCGCGGAGGCAGTAGACCACCTGCCGGGCAATCCATTCCTTTTGCCCCATGCTTGCGGCCAGGCCGCGGGTGGTGAATGGCGTTGGTGTGTTGGCCGGAATGAATGAAAGAAAATCTTCAGGGGTCTGAAGAGTACGCCGGTCATGAATCTTGATAAGGCGGCGTTCGCCTTTTGCCTGCCGCCTGCGCCGCCGAGTCCGTTTCTGAGGATTCCGCCGTTCCTCTTCTTCCGTCAGAAGAAGTTCCAGGCTGAGATTGGGTGATGGAAGAATCTCGGCCAGATAAACAAGCTCCTGAAATACATCTATCCAGTTTCCATGTTTGGGCGACTTTCGGCGTGATGAAACTTTGCCGGACCGCGCGTCGACATTGACGATATACCGCGTCTGGCAGATCGGATGAACGAGTGTGACTTTTCGCTTGCGGATCAGCCTTCGCAGTTTGGGCCGAATCGCACCAAAGTTTGCGGTCTGGATTTCAACGAGGTCGCCGTCCTCCCGGATTGCATCGATGCGAAATCCGTCGCAGACCTGTTCCATCTGGTCGGGAGCGGCCGCGTAGAGAGCTTTGAGCTGATGGTGGAGGGTGGTTTCTGCCAAGGCGTTTCTGTTACGAGCAGGAAGAGCCCGGCAGTTTAACGCAGATCGTGTACTGCAACCCGATGTGATGCTGTCCTTCCAGTGGTTTGCATCTGAAGAGATCATCGAGGATGAAAGCCGTTTCATCCGTCCTCGCTGCTTATTCCATGTCACATGCCTCAACGCGCTCGGACAGTACCCGGCCAAACGTTATTCTCGTGATGACCGAATGATCAGGGATATGGTGAGTTTTCCTGCCACGGCAATCCCATAGCCCATACGCCCAACATCGACCGGCTTGCATCGGAAAGCGTCAGGCTGACAAGCTGTTTGGGTTCTTCAGGAATCGCTCAGTTCAGGTTCATCTCTGTCCGCTGACAGCCTGCGTCCTTAAACGAATATCTGATCCCAAGGAACAAGACCATGTATTTCTCAGAAGGCATTAACCCAAACGAGATCGGCGATTTTGACGTGATCGAGCACGAGGATCGATTGCACGTCTTCTACCTCGTCCTTCCCACTCACGACAGCGTTGGACACTTGGTAAGCGAAGATGGCATCAACTGGACGCAGCTTCCGGACGCCATCCGCACGGGCGATCCCGGGGAATTTGATGCGGATCAGATCTGGACGATGGGCGTTGGCAGAGCCGGTGATGGCTGGATCATGCTTTACACCGCGAATGAAGAAAATGGCACCATCCAGACCACCGGCCTGGCCAGCAGTGATGATCTGATCCACTGGACTAAAGCGGAGAACAACCCCGTCGCTCGCCCTGACCCGCGCTGGTACGAAGCGGAACAGTCAGGCAACTATCGCATGGACTGGCGTGATCCTCAGATCGTCGAGCACGGCGGAAAGTTTCATTCATTCCTTTGCGCCAGGCAGAACACGGGCCTGCTCAATCATCGCGGTTGTGCCGGTTACTTTACGAGCACGGATGGCAAAGAATGGGAAGTGCAGCCTCCGGCCTGCACGCCCGGCAATTGCTATGACTACGAATGTCCTTCAGTTTTCGAATTAGATGGCCGCTTTTATATGGTCGCCATTCACGGCGGCCACAACCGGATGACCTGGCGTGTGGCGGATAAGATCGAGGGGCCATACCACCGTCCATACGACGACAGCCTCCTGCCCGGGAAAAACATGTCCGTGCGACCGTGCTTCTGGCGGGGCCGCGTTTATCTCTTTCATTGGAATCGCGGCGAGAGGGATTGGGGAACGAGACACGCCACGTTTGCCTGTCTTTCGAGCCCGAAGCTTGCGAGCACGAATGAGAAAGGTGACCTCGTTGTCGAGAGCTTTGACTGGACTGACATTTACTCGGGCAGCACTGAAAGCTTGACAGAGATGACGGCCTCAGCACCGTCCTGTGGCGATTGGCGCTGGGAGGACGGAGCTCTACTCGGCCATGCCTCGCCGGGCACTGGCAATTGGCTCAGTGAAGCGGAATATGAAGATTTCGAGATCCGGGCGGACCTCGAGCTGGATTCACTGCAAGCCGTATGTGAGTTTGGTTTTGTCTTTCGCGCGGATGAGACGGGCGACAGAGCTCTTTACGCCCGCTGCATCCCGGGTCGATATTCCGCAGAATTGGTGAAGCAGATCTACAATCGCCGCAACGGCCCCGAATCGCTCTGGCGAGGTCGAAGCGTCGAACAGGCATATCACTTCCCGCCAGCTCCTGATGGACGCTATCACATGCGGCTCATCGCATTCGGTCCGAACATCGAATTCAACGTCAACGGCCGGCTTGTCCTTTCGCAGCTCAGCATGCCAAGGCGGAGCGGCCGTCTTGGTGTCTTCTTTGAAGACGGAGGGGGCCGATTCGGCAATATCTCGGTAACGCCGCTGCAGAGCCCAAAGACCAACTGGTATCGGTAATGCTGGCAATCCGGCAGTTGGTCTTATCCTTGAAATAGGTACCTACTGCCTATGGATATGTTTTTGGGGCCAGACCCGCCTCAACCTTGGATGTTCCACCTGGGCGCGCCAGCGTCCCGCTGGCAACGGGAGCGACCGTAGGTCGCTCAGCCGGCGGGACGCCGGGGTGCCCAGGCCTCCTTCGTGGCCCACATTCATATCTGTAACAGGAACAAAAAAAAGCGGCCCTGGACGGTGTCCAGAGCCGCTCCAAAACAAACTGCATTACAGGGCTCTTTACACCCAGGTGCTGACCGGGCGGCAGTACTTTCTGATCAAGCTGCCTCTGCTGAGCTTCGAAGATTTCTTCGAGCCTCCAGACCTTTTCGAGCCGTTCGACTTCGAACCTTTGCTGCCGACACTTCGGCTTTTCTTTGAGCTGACCTTCGAGGCCTTACCGCTTTTCTTGGACCTGACCTTTGAGCCCTTCGATTTCTTGGAACTGACCTTGCCCTTCGAGCCCTTGGAACTACCCACTGAAGGCGGATCGCAAACAGGCGGCTCGGGAGGACAGATCGGCCTCGGATCGCACTTAGGAATGTCAGGCAGACAGAAGGAAACATCCGGACGACAGTAAGGCCTGGGACGGCAATACGGCTTAGGGGGACGGCAGAACCGGTCGCCGATATCGACTCGATCCCGGGGCGGGTCGCATCTGGGCGGAACAGGCTTGCAGCGATACTTCGACATATCGATTGTGGGCGGCCGATAAGTGGGCGGCCGAATGCTAATGTTGAGGGAGAGGATATAGGACATGACTGGACCTCCTTGGACGATTCAGGTGGCGCACCACAACCCAGGACTCCTCCCGGAGAACCGAAGGGCAGCTTTAGCGAATCTGCCAACCTGCAAAATGTACGTGCTGCTCCGCCAGGAGACAGGACGAAGAGTTTCCATCCAGTATGAGTCGATTATCGATCTGCTATCGAAAACCTTAGAGAAAACCTCACTGAATCGTTTAGGGAACAGGTTTGCAGTGTTCAGCATCGGCCGCTGGCCACTGTGCCAACCTCCTCACAACCCGAATGGCGGGGGCGGGTTACCTGTCGAACCGCAAGACCAGTTGCGTCAGTCTAATCGCTGACCACAACAGCACAGCGTGCGGCCTTGCTGGTACGGATCGGGTTGGTGACCTGCAGCTCAAAAACATATTTGCCGGCGGTCACCGGAAAGAAAACGGGGTCCGGCCACTCCAAGCTGGAGACCATCACTTCCGGCCCTTCAACCTGCGTCCAGATGTAGCGGACCTGATTCTTGGGGAATCGACGCGGGTCGATGCTCTTTGAGCCGGTGAGTTGCACGATTGTCCTCACTTTGGCCTCCGGCGGCGCTTCTGCCACAGCTTCTGGCGTGACCGCTGCGTCGGCTCGGATGGTCACTTCATCCTTCAAGACTTCGTCGCCCAGTCGTGCTTCAACTTCAAACAGATAGCTCCCTCCTTTCTCCAACGTTACCTGAGAGCTGGCACTGTCCGGATCTGAAAGAGCCAATTGTTGGGGCCCCTTTTTCTGCTTCCATCTGATGACAGGCTGCTCCTTGCTGCCGACCACTTTCACGGCTGCGTTCAGTTGCGCGACTTCGCCTGTCTGTTTGCGCTGATCGCTTCCAGCGTAGAGGTAAAGCTTCTGCTTTGGATCCGTGAGATTCACGGTCAGGTCCGTCGTCTTGACGGGGTCTAACGTGAGCGCATGAACGATAGCATTGTCGCGACTGAAAGTAACCTCGTAAGGGCCTTGCTCCTCGATGGGGCTGGCCGCGTTCCCAATGATACTGAAATCAGGCAGTACCAGAGTGGCAATGCCGCCACGGGCCTTCATGGATTCGATTTCCTTACCGTCCTTGAGCGCTCTGATCCGGATTCCATCCATCGCTTTGCCTGCCGGATCCTGGACACGAATACGGACGCTCCACTCAACACTCACATCCACATTCTCTCTGCGGGTGGCCGCATACAGAATTTTCGCCCGCTTCAAGTCTGCAAAAGAAGTCAGAACGCTGTCCCGAAATATCAGGCCGCCCGATCGTGCCTCCTTGCTCTGCCAGAAGTGAATGAATTGGTAATCGCCTGCGGCCGTGTTCTTCTCGAATCGGTTGCGCAGGAATTCGACATCCCTCGCTCCACCCCAGTCCGTTCGAACGTGCATCTGGTCGGTCTTGAACACGTTGTCATGCACCTTCAAAAGGGAATCGGTTGCCGTTCCATAGAGATTGACCGTGCAGGCCCATAGCTTCCCAGCGTCCGGCTTTCGCCGGGCGACAATAGTGTTCTTGAAAACTCGATTGGCTGAATGACTGCTGACGGAAATATCCAGTGGCGAAGCTTCACCGTATCCCTTCTCAGCGGTAGCTTGGCTGAAGTTATGATGAACGATCGTGTGCCGGCATTGCTCGAGCTTTATTCCATGGGCCCTTGTGCGAGGGTATTCGGGATTCGGCTTCTCACGGACGTCCACGATATTGTTAAAAAAATCGATGCCGCTGCCGGTCAGGTGAACGCCGCGTCCAGCGACGGGTCTGACGACGTTTGCATAGATGCGCATATTGGGCGCGTGGGCGCCGATGGCGTAGCCGTTAGTGGTGTAGCTGCGGTGCCGAATGATGTTGTGATGCACCTGAACGAGATGCCCCGTGTGGCCGCCGCTGCCGTGGACACGGATACCCCACTGGCCCCCGCCATCGATCACATTGTGATGAATATCCATCGGCCCGAGAACATCACCCGCGGTAATGACACCGGTGCCCGGCCAATGACGATTGGTAATCTCACGAACGCTGCTGATGCAATGGTTGTGATGGATGTGAACGTCCGCGCAGTCGCGAATGTATAGATTGTCCGTGTCGCGGCTGTTCACCTCGGTAGTGATGCCGGAAATCTCCAGTCCCCGGCAGGCTCTGATGTACACGGCAATGCACGACGTACCGGGCGTGGGGCCTTCGGCGCTCAGAAGACGGCCGGAACGCATGTTGAGCTTTGTTGCCAGCGGCTGTTTGCCCTGGACGATTCGGCCGTTGCGCAGACCGAAGTTGTTTCCGCCTCCGAATCCTTCTTTCGGCACCCCCTTGAACGGCTCTGACCTGCCCGGTGGCCGCAGAAACACTCCACTGCATCGATCCACACCGATTTCCGTTCCATACGTCACCGTGTGTCCGCCGAGGTCGAGAGTTATGTTGTCACCCTTGATCATGAAGGCCGTTCGCTTCACGATGATGTCCTTCGTGAGCACGTAGGTCGTACCAGGTTTATCCAGGACACCAGGCGAATCGATCTGGACGACTTCGGCGAAACTGAAGACACAAACCAGGGGGAGGAGCGCGGCAAGCATGGAAGACATCCTCGAGGAAGTGAGCGAGAACGAGTACATCAGACGCCCTATACTACAAGATCGTTGCCCATTGCATCCAGGACCGAACTCGTCTTTGTGACCACGAGTCGTCCGTTAAATCCACTCTTTCACCACTCAGGTATCAGGCCATGAAAAATGTTCTCATGCTTATCGGCGGCCCGTCTCATCCGTTTGAATCTAACGGCCAGATCATCAAGGACTACATCGAAAGCTCCGGCCAGTATTGCGTCGAGATGACCGAAGACCACAAGCTGTTGAATCGATTGAAAAACTTTGACGCGGTCATGGTCTACACAGCCCGAAAAGATCTGACGGAGGCGCAAGAAAAGAACCTCTTGAATTTCGTGAACGAAGGCGGCGCGCTTGTTGGCATTCACACGGCGAATGTCACTTACCTGGACAATTCGGGCTACGTGGAGATGCTCGGTTCTCGATTCACCGGCCACGGCCCCATTGCCGAGTTCAACGTGGAGATGACGAACAGTTCCGAAGCGATAGTGCCGCGAGTGGCCAAGACGTTCTCCCTGGTGGATGAGTTCTACAATTTCGAGAAGACAACCGAGGCCAGGCTGAGGCCCTTCATGTATGGCTGGTGGCAGTTCGAGAGGAAGATGCTCGGTTACACGCGTCCCTACGGCAAAGGGCGCGTATTCTATTCAGCGCTTGGACATGATGAACGAGCGGCCGGACATCCAGAGAATCTCAACCTGATCTACAAGGGCCTCAGGTGGACGCTCAGAGAAAAGGAACCAACCGTCCGGGTAGGATTGCTCGGCTATGGGCCCGCGTTCGGAATGGGCGGCCATCATTCCGGTCAGATCAAGTCAACCACCGGCCTGGAACTGACCGCCGTCTGTGACAAAGACAAGTCACGCCGCGAAGCCGCTAAAGAAGAACAGGGCGAAGAGGTCGAGACCTTCTCCAATGCGAAGAAGATGGCTGAGAGCGGGCTGATCGATATGGGCATCGTCATTCTGCCCCACGCGTTCCATTACGAAGGAATCAAGACCTTCCTCGATGCCGGCCTGCACGTCATCACCGAAAAGCCGTTCGCTGTAAGAGCAGACCACTGCCATGAGCTGATTGGGCTCGCAGAAGAAAAGGGAGTGATGCTCAGCGTGTATCACAACCGGCATTGGGACCCGGACATCCTGACCATCCTGAAGATCCTCGAACAGGGAACGATCGGCGATGTCTATTCCATCGAATGCAACATGACGGGCTTCGGTCGCCCGGGGCAGCCCTGGCGTACGCACAAGCCCATCTCAGGTGGTGCAGCCTACGACATGGGCGCCCATCAATTCGAGAAGATCTTCCAGATCGTCCCACGCCACGATGGCCGCGGAAACGCTGTTAATCGTTCGGGGATGCTCTCCGGCAATTACCTGAAGAAGCGCTGGCACGACTCGACGAATGAGGATTTCATCCGGGCCTATGTCAAATTTGATTCGGGCCTTGAAGCCCAGCTCATGGTCTCAAACCTGTGCGCAGCGCCTAAACCTCTGTGGACCATCCTCGGCACACACGGCTCCATCGTCATCGACAATTGGGGCGCGAAAGCAAAAGTCTACACCCGGGCAGACGACGGCCGAATCCTGATGACCGAAATGGATCAGAAGAAAAATGAAGGCCCCAGCTATTATCGCAATATGGCCGACCATCTTCTCTGCAAGCTGCCGCTCCTCATCACACCGCAGGTAGGCATGCGTCCCATCCAATGCATCGAAGGATGCGAGTTGGCGTCCGCGGAGAACAGGATGATCCGAATCGAATTCGCCTGAGGGTGCTGACGATTCAAGATGGCCTACAACGAACCCCTCGCCGAAAGCATCCGCAGCGTCCTTCATCAGAAGAAAGGAATCACCGAAAGAAAAATGTTCGGCGGGATTGCTTTCATGCTCCACGGCAACATGTGTTGCGGAATTGTGGATGACAAGCTGATGCTGAGGCTGGGAAACGCCGGCGTTGAGGTAGCCCTCGAACAGCCACACACGCGACCGATGGACTTCACCGGTCGGGTCATGAAGAGTATGCTCTATGTTGACCCGGAAGGGATAGCATCGGATGCCGATCTTGAATCGTGGGTAGAAAAGGCCGTTGAATTTGCCGCCACGTTCCCGCCAAAGTAATTTCATCGCCCCTTATGAATATGCCCATGCCAATCGGCAAAACTTCATCAGTTCTGCTGCTTCTTCAGTTCACACTCTCGCTCGCCGCGCAAGACAGGCCCAACATCCTTTACATCATGTCAGACGACCACTGCGCGCAGGCAGTGGGTGCGTACGGCGGCCGGCTGGCGAAGCTGAATCCTACACCGACTATCGATCGGCTGGCCAGGGAAGGGATGCGTTTCGAGAACGCGTTCTGCACTAATTCCATTTGCGCACCGAGTCGTGCAAGCGTTCTGACCGGGCAGTATGCGCATACATGTCGTGTGTATGACCTGGGCGGGCGCATCGAGAAAGACCGGCAGTACCTGGCCATCGAAATGAAGAAGGCTGGCTACCAGACCGCAATGATTGGCAAGTGGCATCTGAAAGAAGAGCCGGGTGCATTCGATTACTACTGCGTGCTGCCAGGCCAGGGCAAGTACCACAATCCTCAGTTCCGCATTCAGGGCGAGAAGCCCTGGCCGAGGAACACCATCAAGTTTGATGGCATGCATTCATCTGATGCTATTACAGACATCTCTCTAAAGTGGATGAAGGAGGGCTGGGACAAGACCAGGCCGTTCTTCCTCATGCACCACTACAAGGCGCCGCACGACTTTTTCGAATACGCCAAACGTTACGAAACTTACCTCGCGGGCGTCCGGATTCCCGAGCCGAAGAATCTCTGGCACCAACCGGAGTTTGGTTCTATCGCCACTCGCGGGCACAGCGATGAACTGCTGCCGTACATCGGTACTTCTATCGGCCGCCGCAACCCGCGCCGCAACTACACCAAAAAGTGGGCCAGGGATCCCAAACTCACGGACGAACAGGCAAAGCGCCAGGCTTACAACGAATACCTGCGCTGGTACCTGCGATGTGTGAAGGGCGTCGATGACAACCTTGCCCGGCTGTTCAAGCATCTCGATGACACCGGTCAGATGGACAGGACCGTCATCATCTACACCGGCGATCAGGGCTTCATGCTGGGCGAGCATGACTACATGGACAAGCGTTGGATGTACGAGGAATCCATGCGGATGCCGTTCCTCATTCGTTATCCCAAAGCCATCAAGGCCGGTACCGTCACCGATGCGATCGTTGAGAATGTGGATTACGGCCCGACGATGCTCTCTTTCGCCGGCGTCAAAACACCGGACTACATGCAGGGCAAAAGCTTCAAAGAAATCTGCGAAACCGGTATAGAGCCCGAAGGTTGGAAGCAGGCCGCCTACTACCGCTATTGGATGCACATGGCGCATCACGACAATCCGGGTCACCTCGGTATCCGCACCAAAGACTACAAGCTCATATTCTACTACGGGGCCAACTACCAGGGCCAGAAGCGAACGCCACCAGGCTGGGAACTCTACGATATGCGCAGAGACCAGGCGGAGGCCGTGAATCAGTACGACAATCCGGAATTCGCACAGGTCGTAGCAGGCTTGAAGAAGGAGCTGAAGGCGCTCAGAACCCGCGTCGGCGATACCGGCAAAGACTACCCTCAAGTCGAAGCCATCATTCAGGAATTCTGGGACTATGACGGGGCGGCTCGTGCAAAATCTCAGCAACTTTCCAAGGAATATTACTTACAGAAGCAAAAGACCAAGTCCGCGAAGCCAAAGAAGTCGAAGCCGGCCAGGAAGAATAAGTCCGGCTGGATTCTGCCTGCAGAATCAGAAGTTGCTCTGCGCCG
>Ga0187827_10009080_pt1 | contig 10615 bp, 9 predicted proteins | sample ETNtaG_39_FD_167969 | JGI IMG/M metagenome (GOLD analysis project Ga0187827, IMG submission 167969) | Marine microbial and viral communities from oxygen minimum zone, Eastern Pacific Ocean - ETNP2014_SV_150_PacBio MetaG (Illumina Assembly) | ecosystem: Environmental > Aquatic > Marine > Hypoxic... | reverse complement strand
AGATTCTACTGGTGAAATTAAAGGGGTGTTTGCTATCCCTGATCCAACAGTAGCGGGAAATCTTAAATTTAGAACTGGGGAGGTAGAGTTTAGACTCACTTCTAGTGCGACAAATGTTCGTACTAAAGACCCAGAAACTGAAGGCCAAACAATATATAGTTCTACTGGTATTCTAGAAACAGAACAAGAAACAATTATTGCTACCCGTAATGCAAGGATGGAACAAACTACCGTTTCAGCATCTGAAAATGTTTCTCAAACTTCGGTACAAGATACCGTCAGTGACTTTTGGGGTGGCTCCGGCGGTGACGAGCCGTCGCCCGACCCCATAGCCCAAACTTTTATAATTGGGCCTGGAGAGGGTATGTTTGATGACGGTAAATTAGTAGACCCGAATACTGTACCCGCCGGCGGCCAGGGTCATTCGCCTGGTAGGTTTATTACATCAATTGATCTTTACTTTACACACAAAGATGACAATTTGCCTGTATTCATAGAAGTTAGAGATACGGTTAACGGATATCCTGGCTCAAAGGTTATTCCTTTTGGTAGAGTGACTTTAAAGCCATCAGAAGTAAATATTGATACTACAGGCGCAACAACAACAACATTTAGATTTGAAAGTCCCATATTTCTGAAAGAAGCTGTGGAGTATTGTTTCATAGTGGGCACAAATTCACCAGAATATAAATGTTTTATTGCTAGAATGGGCGAAACAGATATTAATGGTGCTCGTACCATTTCTGAACAACCGCATATTGGAACTATGTTTAAATCTCACAATGCTAGAACATGGGCTCCATCACTTACAGAAGATATATCCTTTGTTATCCGAGCTGCAAAATTTGAGACATCAGGGGGAACAGTAACATTAAATAATAAAGAGTTGGATGCTAAAAAATTAGCCAACCACCCTGTAATTTTTGACCATGGCAATACAGCATTACGGGTTCTACATAAAAATCATGGTATGTATGATACTTCGAACAACGTCACTATTGCTGGTATTGTCTCCGGCGCCAGTACTACATTGGCAGCTGCTTTGGATAATACTGCTACTACGTTTACACTTGCTTCTGCTACAGATTTTGATGACTCTTCTGGTAAATTTTCAAACAATACTTCGGGCGAATGGTTTGTAAAAATTGAAGATGAAATTATTAAATATACAGCCATTTCAAGTACAACAGTATCTAGCGCTACCCGTGGTAGCAATAGTACTACCGCTGTTTCTCATGGGGTAGGAGCTACTGTAGAGTTTTATATGTTGCACGGCGTGCCTTTGACGGAAATCAATAAGACGTTTACATCTATCGCAAATATTGGTATTGACTCTTATACAGTTACACTGACAACCAGCCCCACAATTACCGGCGGGTCTACCACAGCACAAAATGGTGGAGAAAACGTAACTGCAACAGAGAATGCTATGTTTGATACAGGGTTCCCTATTATTTCTACTATGATAATACCAAAAACAAATATTACAGCCACTATTAGACCAATGACAGGCACAAGTCCTTCTGGGTCAGAAACATCCTTTACCCCAACTTTAGCTTCCAAAGCAAAAGCTTTGGATTTGGGTGCTAACATTGATTTTGATGTTCCTTATATGGTTGCTTCTGGAATTAATGAAACAAATGAAAATGATGGAACAAAATCTCTTTTTATAGATTTAAACCTTACAACAGAAATGTCAGATGTGTCTCCCGTTATTGATACTGAAAGAATGACATGGGTTGCAGTATCTAACAGATTAAACAATATTGATAGCTCAGCAGATGTTTATCCCGCTGGTGATTATGCCTCCTCTACAGAACCAGAAGGTGATAATAACGCTGCTATCTATATAACAAAAAAAGTATCTTTGGAAAATGCGGCTTCAGCACTGAAAATTTTCTTTGCTGCTAATCGTCATAGTTCAGCCGAGATTGAGGTTTATTATAAAATTTTGAGATCAGATGACGCTTCTGATTTTGATGATTTGGGGTACACACCATTTAATACAGATGGTAGTCCAGATAATACAGTACAACCATCTTTGGTCAAAACAGATTTTCAACAGTATGTCTATACTGCTGGTGTGAAAGACAATGGCGAAGGCACATCTCTGGATGAGTTTATTGCATTTGCTATCAAGATTGTACTCAAGGGCACAAATAGTGCTCAACCGCCCAGAGTTAGGGATTTGCGGTGTATAGCGTTGGCGATGTAAAATGAGTGAAGAAAATTTAAGAAAGGTTGAGGGTTATGAACATCTTGTGAAAGACATGCAATCTAAAGCTGTTATCAACACAGACACAGATGCTTACGAACTAGCAAAAAAGAGAGTTTCTGCAGCTCGAGCCCAAAGAGATGAGATAAGAAATACAACAAGAGAGATAAATAATCTCAAATGCGAAATGCATGAAATAAAGTCTCTGTTAACAGAACTGGTAGAAAAGAATGGCAATTAGCGCATCAACAATATCGGCAACACAAACTTTAGAAGAATTTAGACTAGAATTTAATAAGCTACAGTCTGATGTTAACATATTGCAAGGCAATGCTGTTTTTGGTGCGTCTATCTCTTTTGAAGGGGCTACGGCAGATGCATACGAAACTACAATAACAGCTGTTGATCCAACTGCTGATCGTACAGTATCCTTACAGAACAAGGGGGGTACACTTGCTCTAATTGGAACAGATACTTTGGACACTGTACAATTGAATGGTACAGATTCTAGTTCTTCAAATGCTGGTTCTGATTTAGTCTTAAATGGTACGGACAGTTCTTCTAATAATGCTGATGATACCCTATTATATGAAGATGCTACCGATGACCACCTTTTAAACCAAGTTCCTTTTGAAGAATATTTTCTACTAGAAACTTCGTTTCATGGTTCCGATGGTACCCAGGCTAAACATTTTCTACTGGAACAAACTGATGGCGATCAGTTTGAAGTTGAATTTGCAACATCTGACAGTATAATGGGTGCTCCTATAAGGCCGCCGGCAGCTGGTGGCCCTCAGTTTTATGCACCAACAAATGACGGTGACGTAAACCAAGTGTTGGCCACAGATGGATCAGGCAACCTCACTTTTGTTAACCAAGCTGTTGGTTTGGGTGTTGATTCTGGTGACGTAAACAATCGTGTTGTGACGATGAGTGGTTCGAACTCAGCTGTTGGTGAGGGAAATCTATTATTTGATGGTTCTACTCTTACCGTTACAGGTGATATAACAACCACTGGTACAGTTGCTGGTACGTTGTCAACTGCTGCACAAGGTAATGTTACCTCTCTAGGAACTTTAACAGGATTAGTTATTGCTGATGCTGGAGAGATTGGTTCTGCAAGTGATACAGATGCTATGGCAATTAGTTCTGGAGGTGTTGTTTCCTTCTCTGCTACCACAGAGGCAAGTGCAACTGGAACAGCTGCTGTAACCCTTGCTGGTGGTATAGGTGTTGCAAAGGATATGTGGATTGGTGATGATATCGTTATGGACTCTGATGCTGCTGTTATTAAGTTCGGAGATGATCAAGAAATTCACTTAACACACGTTGCAGATACAGGACTTTCAATTACATCAACTTCATCAGCTCCTCTGGTTCGCCGTGGAGAAGATACCTATATAGTATTGAATGGCACTAACAGTTCGTCAGCTAACGCTGGTGATAATGTAATTTTAGATCGTACTGCTGGTGCCGGCACAGATGCTGGTGACGATATTATTGGTGAGGACGAGGTTTTCCTACATTCTGGTATGCAAAGAAATGTACTCAACATTATAGGTTCAGATGGCAAACTTAAAAATTCCTTAGCCGGATTTGCACCAGGAGCAATATAAATGGCCTCAAGAACACCCTTATATATTAATAGTGAAAATGATCTTCAAGCAATGACAGGTGATGAAATTGTTGAAATTCAGAAAAAAATGATTTATGCATATGCTTCAGACCCTACTGTTGTTCTGACACAAGTTTCGAGTAGTGGTGCAAATATAGATTCCTTAGATGATACAAGATTACAAGCGGGTGCAACATCTCAATCTGCCAGCGCATTTCCTAGTGAGGGAACAACAGCTGAACCTGGCACAGTTACAGTGACATATGATAAGATCAATCTTGCATATACAACTAGTGGCATTGGCCAGACCTCTGACACTGGCACAACTTTTCCTGCATACTATGACGATTCTTCAAGTTCGGTTCAATCTATGACATTGACTGATGTGAAAGATACGTTTGTGTATCCAGCTATAGACTTGTTGATTTCTGGAACAGAGAGTGCAACTACTGGTGGGACGTATACTATCACCGACTCGGCCACGGCCGCATCGGATTATACTAAGGTATCTGCTAGTGACACACCTATTTATATTGATACACGAGCAGATACCACCGCATATGCCAATACCGGTATACCAGAAACATTGGATCAACCAACAACAGTAACGAGTTATTATTTACACAAAAGAGATGCTGAAGACCATACTCCATCTCGTTTTCCCCTTGTTGTTCAAGATACAAATGATCTACAGGCAATGTCGGCTTCTACAGTTGAGAGTATTCTTGGTGATTGGTTGAGATATGAAGCAGCCAATTCCACTAGTGGTTATAAACTTCTTTATACTGTAGCTTCATCTGGCGGAAATACGAGGGGTACTGCTATGGTGGATACTAAACTAGACGGGTCTGGTAATTATCAGACCTACCAAGTCGGGGATGATTATCGAGCCCAAGAATTCCCGAATGGTTCTGTAGCTACAATAGCTACAAAGAATTTGCGTATAAATAAATCATAGGAGAAAAACATGAGTGGGGATTATCCATTTTCGGGGAACATTATTGAAGCATATTACTCCAATCCAGAGTTGGATACGGTAGCTATTATATGGAGCGATAACGATAAAGCTCGAGAATATTATGTAAATGTTGATGAAAGGGATCATCAATTTCAGGCTCTTTTGAAAGAATTTTCTTACGAAAGTATTGATGAATGTACTCGTAACAGAAACGAAGCTGGTAGACAAGCATTTAGAGATGCATTTCAGAGGTATGCTTCAGAAAGAAATATGTTTGGCTATGGTTCTGATTCAGATGGATATGAACAAGAAGAAGACCTTAATCTAGGTATACTTAATATTTTATTTGAGTATGACCCCGAAGACAATAATCATAAAGAATGGCTTTTTAAACTGAAATTGAAAATGTTTGATCAAGATGAAGTTAAAAATAGTAAAAAGAAAACAGCCAAAACTGAAATTCGAAAAGCATCTCATCCTTTATTAGCAATTGCATCTTATAGAAAGTTTCTAAATCTTCCTTGACTTCCTTTTGTTGTTGTGTTAAGGTGGCCAAATGAACATTATAGGAATTTCAGAGGGATACCATGATGCTGGGTTTACTCTTCTACAAGGAAGTAAAATAGTCTTTGCATCTCACTCCGAAAGATATAGTAGAAAGAAGGGCGACAAATGGATTCATCCAGATATGTGGCCGAAGTCAACAAGATATCAACCAGACGTAGTTGCGTATTACGAGAAACCTTTCAGAAAAAATCTAAGACGTTTATATGCTGGCCAAAAGTGGCAGAAGCCTAGAGTTCAGTATGATGTGGCTTTTAGTCATCACGAATCCCATGCGGCCGCCGGATTTTACACATCTACATTTGATGAGTGCAATGTTCTAGTTGTAGATGCAATTGGTGAATGGGATACTATTTCAATATGGGAGGGGAAGAACAACATCCTCAAAAAAATTAAGTCATGGAAATATCCTTACTCGCTCGGACTTCTCTACTCGGCAATCACACAACGGATTGGCTTAAAACCTAATGAGGATGAGTATATCACGATGGGCATGGCTGCTTATGGAGAACCGTTATATGATCTTGAGCCGTTGCTTTGGGAGAACAACCACAAAGGTATCAAATTGCCATATTTCCATTTTAGGGACTTAGCAGCTTCAATTCAAGCTCTCTATGAAAAGAAATTTTTGGAATTGGTGGATATGTGTCCACATGAAAATTTGGTTATTATGGGGGGTTGTGCTTTAAACTGTGTTGCTAATTCCAAAATAAAGGGGAAAAAAATATGGATTATGCCTTCGCCTGGTGATGCTGGTTCATCTCTAGGTGCGGCTGCTTTGGTACGGAAAAGAAGGTTACGGTGGAGAACCCCATATCTTGGATACCCTATCTTACAAGGGATGAAGGTAAAGGAAGTTGTCAGATGTCTAGAAAAAAACAAAATTGCTGGTGTAGCCACTGGCAAAGCAGAGTTTGGGCCAAGAGCTCTTGGTAATCGTTCTCTTCTAGCTGATCCTAGATATGAGGTAAAAGATACAGTTAATGATATAAAACGTAGACAGAGGTATCGGCCATTTGCTCCAGCAATTTTGGATGAATTTGCAGATGAATATTTTGAGGGCCCCATGAACGAATATATGCAATTTGTAGCAACGGCTAAACATGACTATAATTCTGTTACTCATATAGATGGCACGGCTAGAGTACAAGTTGTAACACAATCTTGTGGTTCGTTATTGCGTTCTATATTGGAGGAGTGGTATGAGAAAACTGGTTGTCCCATGTTACTTAATACTTCTCTTAATATTAAGGGAGAACCCATGATCAATACATGGGAACAAGCAGAAGAGTGGTCGAGAAAATATAATGTCCCTGTTTTTTAGAAAGAAGAAGTTAAGTAGATAGTAATTTTTTGATATGACACAATATATTATAGAGTACATGGGTGGAACCAAAGGTGATCTTCTATGTCGATTTCTTAATGGTTTCGATTCTAATATTTTTCCAGAAAGATCAAACGTAACTATTCCTCCAGATATAGGTTGCATCAATTGGTTGAGGTTATTGAGTCCTTATCATTTAACACTTGATCGCTTTGAGGAAGTCTTAGTTACTAATTCTCATAAATTTCTCCCAGCTCACCCTTTGTGGGTGACTTATAACAAGAAATATCTAGAACTTTTAGATACGCATGACTATAAAATAATAAAATTAAGATTTGAGAGAAAACACTATACCACAATTTCCATAGAATCAAACTTAAAGAATAGAGGTGGCTTTGTTGATCAAACTGGGACTCCTGTTCCACGTAATCAACTTATCTTACAAATTCAGACAATGGTTCAGAACCTTCGATTCCAAGGTCTAGATTGGGATACATTTTTGACTAGCGATTTAAGTGCTATTAGTAATAGGAGAGATAATAAAAATGCATGGAATCAACGATCATATCTTTTTGAATTATTCTTATCTGACAATAATGAAAATAGGGAATTTATTTCCTATAGTGACTTGTATTTAAATTTTAATTGTGATATATTAAAAGGATATGATTTAGATGAGTGGAAGTCTTTGGTGAGAAGTAGCTGGTGCGACTATAAAGACGATGGGTATGTGGATTGGGACAGACCTTATCCAGAGACAATACCTACAACAAAACATAGTGATGTAATTGAAAAATGGATTAAAGAAAATGAATGAAGAGATTAAAGATTTTTTTGGTAAGACATGGAACCAAACTGAAATAGACCCTCATGTAGTAAAGAGACTCGAGTCTGCTAAAAATCCTATTGATGTGGGATGTGGGTTTAATCCCTATAAGCAATTTAATGATAATCTAATAGGTGTGGATATTGTTAATGAAAATGCAGATGTGAATTGCGACATTCTTGATTTCCCTAATGATGGCCCGTTTGACCTTGCAATTTGTTATGGTATACTGCATTTCAATGACTACTATTGGATACGAGAAAGACTAGAGTGGGTGGTAGAGAATACAACAGACGATGCAGAGATATTGATAAAGGTCAACCCCTCTAGAAAAGAAGATCAAGCAGAAGAACTAAGGAGTTCTGATGTTATTTGGTTTGATAAATGGAATCGTGGTCTTGCAGACCATTTTGCAGACATATATAATTTGCAAGTTACAAATTGGCGTGAGTGGCGTAACCCTCATGACAATAGTTTACGTTTGAAGTTTAATTATAGAAAAGGAGAATAAACGTGGATACATTATTTACAGAAAGCACTGGTTTAATGGTGCTTTTAGTTTACGGTATTTTTGCATTTGTAATGACCTATTGGTACTCTAAGGGGTACAACGATACTAAGGAATCCTTCTTAGTCGCTCGTAGAGAGTTAAACACATTTCAAGGGAGTCTGAGTGTCACCGCCGCATGGTTGTGGGCGCCTGGATTGTTCATCTCTGCACAACAGGCATATGTAAATGGTCTAGTCGGACTATTCTGGTTCTGTCTAGGTAACTTCTTGACCTTGGGTGCATTTGCGTATTTTGCAAAGAAGATACGACAATGGGCTCCAGAAGGATTTACATTCTCTGGTTATCTGAAAGAGAAGTTCTCTGGTAGGGTACAAGCACTATTTGTCGTAGAGATGATGTTCCTCGCTATCTGTGCATTTGCAATCAACCTGATTGCAGGCTCCAAAACTGTGGAAGCACTTACTGGACTAGACGCTGGAATTGTATCACTACTCATGGTAGCGATAGCAATCCTGTATTCATTTAGGACAGGACTTAAAGCAACCGTGATGACAGAGATGATCAAGATGGTTGTGGTCTGGACAGGCGCTATCATCCTAGTACCTTGGGTTATCTCAAGTGCTGGTGGTTGGGATGTCGTTGTCTCTGGTCTTGGTGGTAAATCAGGATTGGGTGCAGACATTTTCGGTACACCATTCGCATGGGGTGTGTTTACTGGATTTGGTGCAGCTGCGTTCCTTGGACATATGGGTGGCCCTTGGGGTGATAACTCATTCTATCAACGTGCGTTTGCAATTAAGGAAAAATCGATTGTTCCTTCTTTTGTACTTGCATCGTTTGTGTTCATCGTGGTTCCGATTATGATGGGTCTACTAGGATTTGTTGCCGCTGGTTCTGGTATGGAGATTAAAAACGTAGGTGTAACTAATGCACTTGTTATTGCAGAGTTTCTACCAGCTGGTGCAGCTATATTCTTCATGTTCATGGTATTCTCTGGTCTGGTGTCTATTCTAGACTCTCAGTTTGCATCTGTTGCGAACATGACAGGTCATGATATCTATAATAAGTTCAAAGTGGGCTTCTTTGGTGCAGATGAAATCCAGTGGGCACGATATGGTATGATTGCTCTCGCAGTTCTTGCTCTGATTATTGCGAACATTCCAGGCATGACATTAGTGTACCTGTTCTTGTTCTTTGCGGTACTTCGTGCAAGTGTGTGGTTGCCGTCAATGATTACCTTTCTCAAACCTGGCCTGATTACAGAAAAGGGAATGTTTTGGGGTATTCTAATTCCTGCTACAATTGGAGAAATTCTATTTGTATCTGGTAAACTAGGTTATTCTGACACAGCGTTTCTTGGTGTTCTAATTGCAATCTTTGGATCACCGCTGTTATCCGTAGGTATCAGTAAGTACCGATGAAGGTAATTCTGCTCACTGGCCCGCAAGGGTCTGGTAATCATCTGTGGAGTAAGGTGTTTACTACTTGGGCAGATAAAGAGTATTGGGTGGGGCATAAAGATGAACCCCACTCAAATCTCTGGGAAGATATGGATTCTTGGAGAACTCACACATTCTCAGGCGACACAGTAATATCAATATCAATTCCTTATGCAGTAAGGGGTAACACTACCTTTCCAGACATAAAATTGTGGAAAGATATTATGATTGAACGTGGTATTGATTATAAGATATGTGCGATTACCAGAGATGAGAATATCAACTTTCTTCAGAATAAAAGAGTACGTCCAGATAATAACTACTACAAAGCTGTAGAGTATATAAAAACTTTGGACGTAGATTGTTTTCTATCCACAGAAACACTATTGTTATATCAGTGGAAATATGTAGATCAAGTGTGCAAACAATTAGAATTTTCTGTTGACAAGAAACATGTAGATTTCTCACAGTCGTTTAATGAGAAATATGTGAAATATGTTCAAGAGTTTGAACTAGACAAACAGGTATGGGAAGTTTCGGGTATAGAGGAAAGGGAGAGACTATGTTTTCTAAACGAAAAAAATTAATAGTTTCTGGTTGTAGTTGGACTCGTGGCCATGAAGATGATTTACCATATCCTATTTGGCCCGAAATATTAGCAGAAAAGATGGGGTTGGAACTATTTAATCTTGGTAAAAACGGAGCGGGTAACGAATATATTTTTTCTACTGTTTGTGATTCCTTAGTGGAATTAGATGATATATCTTTTGTCGTTGTTATGTGGTCTGAATATTTTAGATTAGATTTTGATATGTTTCGTGATATTTCTGTATATCATATTCATCACAATGAAATTGAAAATATATTTAGTGGTTGGTATCAACGAAGTTCTGCAAAAGGCCCGACAAAACGCTCCATAAGATTTGCTTACGCACTACAAGATTTAATGAAAGATATTCCAAATATTCAAGTACAAGGTTTACGTCCTGTACATTATATTCCAAATAAAGAACATAAATTTAAGTATATTAAAGAATGTGTTAATGTTATAATTGACTCTCCTTACGAAATTAATAAAAAGTTTTTATATTGGCCGCTTATGTTAGAGATTGGTGGTAAGTGTATGGCGGACTTTTTGAAACCAAATGAACTTTATGATAATC
>Ga0187827_10009079_pt1 | contig 10616 bp, 6 predicted proteins | sample ETNtaG_39_FD_167969 | JGI IMG/M metagenome (GOLD analysis project Ga0187827, IMG submission 167969) | Marine microbial and viral communities from oxygen minimum zone, Eastern Pacific Ocean - ETNP2014_SV_150_PacBio MetaG (Illumina Assembly) | ecosystem: Environmental > Aquatic > Marine > Hypoxic... | reverse complement strand
TTCACACCTGAGAGAGTTGTACTGGCGCCGCTCCTCCGACGGTGCCGATCTCTTCGTCGGCGTGCGCAAGGTGTTCTGGGGGGTTACCGAGTCCGTCCACCTGGTGGATGTGATCAACCAGACGGACCTGGTGGAGAATGCCGACACCGAGGACAAGCTCGGTCAGCCCATGGTGCAGCTCACCCTTCTTCGCGACTGGGGAATGGTGGATCTGTACCTGATGACCGGATTCCGCAAGCGGACCTTTGGCGGTGGCGAAGGACGGCTCCGTCCCCCCCTGCCGGTGGCCGACAACGCCCGGTACGAAGCCGATCTCAATCGCTGGTATCCGGAGGTCGCCGTACGCTGGAGCCAGATCCTCGGAGACTTCGATGTCGGCGTGGCGCACTTTTCCGGGGTCTCACGGGAGCCTCGCCTGACGGCCGAAGTAGGAACGAGCGGACCACGGTTGGTCCCACACTACGATCTGCTGCAGCAGACAAGCCTTGATGTTCAGCTCACGCGTGGCGATTGGCTCGCCAAGCTGGAGGCGGTGCATCGAGACGGTGTCGACGGTCGTTCCAGCGCCGCCGTGGCGGGTCTGGAGTATACCCTCTTCGGCATTCTCTCCACCATCGCTGACCTCGGGGTCGTCGCCGAAGCTCAGTTCGACAGTCGAGAGGCCCCCTTCTCCCCACTGGCCGACAACGACGTCGCCCTGGGTGGCCGCCTGACCCTCAACGATGTCCAGGGCACAGCCGTGCTGGCCTTCACCGCCATCGACACCGACAATGGCTCACGCTTCACCTCCGTAGAGGCGGATCGTCGGCTGCGATCCTCGGGAGAGATTCGCCTCGAAGCCCGGTTCTTTAGTAACGTGGATGCAGAGGATCCGCTGTTCCTGCTGCGTCGAGACGACTACCTGCAGGTCGAATACGTCCACTTCTTCTGAGGTATTTTCCGGTGCCCCGACCACGTGAATTCGATATGGACGACGCCCTGGACGCCGCCATCGGCACGTTCTGGACGCAGGGCTACGAGGCCACGTCGATGACGGATCTCGTCGCCGCCACCGGTCTGCACAAGGGCAGCATCTACAAGGCGTTCGACGACAAGCATGACCTGTTCATGAAGTCCCTGACCCGCTATCTCGACATGGCCCATCGGCAGACGAGCCGAACGTTTGCTGAAGCACCGACCCCGATGGACGGTCTGCGTGCCTGGCTGCAGGGCGTTGTCTGCCTGTGCAGCGACCAACCCGTGAAGCGGGGCTGCCTGGCGATGAACGCCGCCGTGGAGCTTGGCCCCCACGATCCACAGGTTCGCACACTGCTGGAGAACCACCATGCACGCACCTCCCGGATGCTCACCGAAACCATCGAGGCGGGACAACAGTCAGGTCAGATCCGCAAGGATCTGACAGCTGACCAGCTGGCCAAGTCTCTCTTCGTCTTTGGCGCCGGATTGCTGGGAACATCGAAAGTATTGTGCGAAGCCATCGACGCCGGGGAGATGGTGGAGTCCGCCCTAGCCATGGTCTGCACCGGGCGGCAAGTCTCCTGATGGGCACCGAGGTCAATGGGCACAGGACCTCTGTTGCGGGTCCCCTTCTTTCTCGTTGATGATCTCGAGGATGCTGCGCTGGCTCCCCGTCCTGTTGCTGATGTGTCCTGCCGTTGCCACCTCTGCAGGTCTCGTCACCGGGAAAGTGCTGAACGCCGAAACCGACGAGCCTCTGCCGGCGGCAAATATCCGGGTCTCCCCATCGCTGGGGACAACCAGCGATGGGTCGGGACGCTTTCGTCTGCTCACCGGCCCCGGCACACATACCTTCCACGTGAGCATGGTGGGTCATACGACTGTCGAAAGACAGATCCGGATTCCCACCGCAGGCCTGAGTGATGTCATCTTTCACCTGAAGCCGTCGCCGCTGCCGATGCCGGAGACCATCGTCGAAGGGCAGCGTCCGATCCTGCCACACTTCACCGATGTGACAGCGCCTGCGGGGATCCTCTTCGAACACGTATACGGTGAGGGGCATCTGCGGAATATCCGGGAGGCGACCGGCGCGGGGGCCTGTTTCTTCGATCATGACAGCGACGGTGATGCCGACCTGTACCTCGTCAACGGCGCCAGGGCCAACGCGCTCTATGGCAACCACGGTGATGGCACCTTCATCGACCTGAGTTCCTCGGCCGGTGTGGCCGATACCGCGTACGGCATGGGTTGCGCCGCCGCCGACTATGACAATGACGGCGATGTGGACCTCTATGTGACCAACCATGGTGCCAACGTGCTCTACCGGAATGATGGCGACGGTTCCTTCGCCGATGTCGGCCAGCAGGCCGGCGTGGCGGACACCCGCTGGGGAGTCGGGGCGGCCTGGGCAGACTACGACAATGACGGCCTCGTCGATCTGTACGTCGCCAACTACCTCGACTATGACCCGACAAAGCAGGCGCTGCGCAGTCTGGTGTCGCTGCACGAGGGGTTTCGTGCGTATCCGGGACCACGTGACTACGAAGGCCAGGCAGATGCGCTCTTCGCCAACAACGGGGATGGCAGTTTCACTGATGTCAGCGCCGAGGCCGGCATCAACAGTCCGCAGATCGCCAAGGGTATGGGTTGCGTATTCGGCGATTACGATGGTGACGGTGACATGGATCTCTTCGTCGCCAACGATCGCACCCCCAACCAGCTCTATCGCAACGATGACGGCGTGTTCGCCGATGTAGCCCTTTGGGCAGGAGTTGCCTTTGATGAAGCCGGACATGAATCCGGGGCCATGGGGGTGGACTTCGGCGACTATGACGGCGACGGGCTGCTGGATCTGTTCGTCACCAATTTCGACTTCGAGTACAATGCCCTCTACCGCAACGCTGGGGATGGCAGCTTCCTCGACGTCACCGCCGAGGCGGGTCTGGCTCAGCCCGGCTACCGCTTTGTCGGTTGGGGCACGGGCTTCTTCGACTATGACAACGACGGCCATCTGGACATCTTCGTCGCCAACGGGCATGTGCACGAGGACATGGATGTCCTCAGCGAGAACGTCACCTTCGCCCAGCCCAATCAGTTGTTTCATAACGAGACAGATGGCACCTTCACCGAGGTTTCTGCCACGTCTGGCCCGCACTTCATCGAGCCCCGTGTCAGTCGGGGGGTTGCCTTTGCCGACTACGACAATGACGGCGACACCGATCTTGTCGTGCTGAATACCGGTGGCCCGGTGAACCTGCTGCGCAACGACGGCGGCAGTCGGGAGAACTGGCTCGCGCTCCGCCTGGTGGGATCATCTGCCAACCGCGATGCGATCGGCGCCCGCGTTCAGGTCCGGACGGGATCTCTCAACATTGTACGCGAGGTCCACGCCGGCTCCAGCTACCTGTCGCAGAATGAGCTGGAGCTGATGTTCGGTCTGGGGGGGCACAGCCGCGTGGAGCACATCCACATTCGCTGGCCGAGCGGCAGGACGGCGACAATAGAGGACACCCCGATCAACCGGCTGATGATCATCGCGGAAGGACGAGAGGACGAGGGGTCTGCCGGAGCCATCGGGGTTGCGGACTGAGCCCCCGCTCGCGACCCTATATTCCCTCCATGCCCGCATCCTTCACCCGACCCGCCATCCTGATTCTCTTCCTGTGCGCTGCAGGCCTCGCACAGGTCGAGTCTGCCGTTGCATCTCCGTCTCGACTGCTCGGCGTCGCCTGGACATCTGAGGCCGATCTGCAGGACTTGGTCAACGTTGGTGGCAAGCTCAGGTACGTGGCTCCAGGTGTCGCCATCATCGGTGTCGATGGCGTCGACGCCCCGATTTCACTGAACTCGGATCTGCCCATCCTGTTCGACGATGCGGCCGATGCGGGAGAGGGTTGGTACCTCGCCGATCATCTGCACGGGGAATCCAGGCCCGCCAGCCTGCAACGGGTGTACGAAGATCGTGCCGGCTGGGCCCTGGTACGGCTGAAGACGGCACGACTGTCCGACCTTATCGACGACGGACACTTCCTCTATCCATTGCCGGAGAGTTACGTGCCGCCGTCGGCCCCACCGGCGTTGCGTGCCGCGTCTCGTGAGCCCTCCGCCGAGGTGGCGGCACTTCTCGAACAGGTCGATGCGATCCGACTTCGCAGTATCGTCAATCGACTGTCCTTCATCGACCCTGCTGCCGGTGCTGTCAGCGGCAATGTTCGCACGCGCCACGCCCGGCGGCCGGAGACCTTTGCCAGTACGGCCTATCTGCGCGATGAACTGGCCGGTCTGCTCGGCCCGGAAGCGGTGCATCTGGACAGCTTCCGTATCGCCCCCGGCGATACACTGATGTACAATGTCGTGGGCGAGCTTGCCGGCACCGATCCTGACGCCGGCACCTACATCATCTGTGCTCACTACGACGCCATCGGCACAAGGAGCAGCCAGGCGGATCTGTCACGTGTCGGTGAGGCGCCCGGGCGTTGGGACTGGCTCACCCACCCTGCTCCCGGTGCTGATGACAACGGCTCCGGCGTTGCCGTCGTCGTCGAGAGCGCCCGCGTGCTGGCCTCAGCCCGGCCTTTCCCCTGGTCGATCCGTTTCATCGCCTGGTCGGGCGAGGAGCTCGGCCTGTGGGGCAGCCGCCACTACGCCGGTGCCGCACGCGATCGTGGTGATCGAATCCTCGGTGTGCTCAACTTCGATATGGTCGGCTTCAATGATCTGGCCGATCGCCTCGAACTGGTGAGCAATCCTGCCTCCATCTGGCTGGTCGATCTGATGCGTGCCACCAATGAACGCTACGCCTTGGGCCTGCAGCTGGATGTGCTCGAGGACCGTTTTGCCGGCCTCAGTGATCACCAGCCCTTCTGGGCCAACGGCTATGACGCCATTCTCGGCATCGAGAACTATCTGCCTACCGATGCCGACTCACCGGCGGTAGAGGCGGGTGACTACCGGCTCAACACGCAGTACCACAGCGTCGCCGATCTGCCCGACAGCATCAACTGGGAACTGGTGGCCCGCGTCGCCCGTCTCACCGTGGCAACGCTGGCCCAGTTCAACAGGGAGCAGGGCCTGCCGAACCTTGCCGTCTTCGGTGGCGACCTGCGTGGCGACGACGACGATGACCTGGAGGTGCGGGTGGCCAACCTGGGACCGGTGGCCCTGTCTGCACCATTCGATGTGCGCGTGTCGAGCTGCGCCGCCGACTCGACGGATTGTTCGGTCTTCTTCCGGGATACACACACAGGTGGGATCGAAGCCGGTGGTGTCGCCACCCTCCGGGTGCCCTGGCAGCGCTACGGTGATTCGGTATTCCTCATCGAAGTCGATCCCGATGATCGCATCGTCGAAGAGATCGAGACCGACGATAACCGCACCTTCCAGGGAATTCGTCTCATCCCGAGCACGGGCGTCGTCATCTTCCCCAATCCCTTCCGACCCGGGCGGGACGCCTCCCTGCGTTTCAGTGGCGTGCCGCTGTTTTCACGGCTCCGCATCTACCAGTCCGGTGGCGAGATGGTGTGGCGCGGCTTCGAGGAGGACCAGGGACAGACCAGCCGTGAGATTCACTGGACGGGTGTCAACAGCGCCGGATTCACCGTCAGCGCCGGCATCTACATCTATGACCTGCGCAGCTTCGAGGGCGATTTGCTCGAGCGTGGCAAGGTGGCCCTAGTACGATGAACGTGATGAACGTGATCGGCAGACTTACACTCCTGGCTCTCGGCGGCTTGTTCCTGTCCGGTCCCGCGGCTCAGGCGAAGGTCACAACGGCGCAGGGCGTAGAGGCGGCTCGTCAACTCCTCGAGCTCGCATCACCGACGGAGCCGCTCTTCTGTGGCACGGCCCTGGCGGTCGCTGCCGCCGAGGCCCGGCAGGGAGCGGACCCGCTGGTTTCCCGTCTTCTCGCCCGGGCGCTGCAGCGGCCGTCCCTCGACTTCGAGTTCGTCTCTCCTTCGGGCCACTTCCGGTTGCATTATGCCACAACGGGCCGCGAGGCTGTGGCGACGACAGACGACGACGGCAACGGGATTCCCGACTACGTCGATCTGACAGCAGCCGTCGCCGACAGCATCTGGGAGCTGCAGATCGACATTCTCGGCTACCGGCTCCCACCCACCGATGGCGGCGCTGGCGGCGGCGATGAGATCGACATCTACATCCTCGACCTCGGCCGGCAACAGAATTACGGCATCACCTATCCCATTTCGAGTGGTGCCTCTGGTCCCGCCTTCCTCAAGGTCGACAACAATTTCACCGATGCCATTTTCGGCAACACCTTCATCTGTCCCGGTTATTCCGGAACGCGGGGAGATGATGCCTTGCGCGTCACCCTGGCCCACGAACTCTTCCACGTCGTCCAGTTCGGCTACTACCAGGGCAGCGACGGCAGCTGGTGGCAGGAGTCCTCAGCCACCTGGATGGAGGATGTCGCCTACCCGCAGATCAACGACTATCTGCAGTATGTCTGCTCCTTCCTGCTGGTGCCCGGGCGAGCCCTCGACAGCGGTATCCCCGCTGCCGACTTCCACTCGTACGGTTCGGCCGTGTGGGCTCATTTCCTCGATCAGAGGTATGGCCGGGACGTCATCCGCTGGATCTGGGAGGAGCACAGCCGCCGTCGCAGCGCCGCCCTCGACAACATTGACAGCGCCCTGCGCAACTACAACGGCACCGTCCTTGGCGTCGAGAACGTGAGCGACGCCGGCATCGAGGCCGCTTTCAGCCAGATGGGTGTGTGGGCCTGGTTCGTCGGCGACCGCTTCCGTGAGGGCTTCTTTGCCGAGGGTGACCGCTACGCCTCCGAGTTCGTCCCCACCTTCCCGGTGACAGCGAAGGTAGCCGTCAGTGATTCCGGTCGGCTGGACCACATGTCGCGAACCTACGTCCGTCTCGAACCCCGACTCCTGCCCGGCGGGGCCACGATCGATACCGAACTGTCACGGGGTCGCTGGCGTCGTCATCTGCTGCTGGTTTCACCCGACAGCATCGAGGTGCAGGACCTGGGGGACAGCGGCGGTATCTCGCTGACGGGATGGGATGCCTGGGACGACGTCGTCCTCGTGATCAGCAACGTCGACGTCGTCGGCATCGGTCACGAATACGAGGTGATCGTCACCTACGATCCCGAGCTCATCGACGAGCCAGCGCCGAGTTCGCTGGCTCTGGAGGCGACCGTGCCCAATCCGTTCCGCCCTGGGCGGCACAGTCAGATGTTCATCAATTACGAGCTCGACCGCTCCAGTACCGTCACCCGTCTGACCCTGTTCGCGGCCGACGGTTCGCTGGTGCGGCAGTTCAACCTGGGTGCACGCTCGGCACGACGCCACTCCGTGCGCTGGGATGGTACGAATGATGGGGGCTCGCTGGTGAGTTCGGGAATCTACTATGCTGTGTTGCGCGCCGACGGTGTGGAGCGTCGCAAGCCGCTGGCGGTGATCCGCGACTGAGCCGACGCCTCGGCGTTTCTGCGATACGTCAACTCACGCGGCCTCGTCGCCCTGCTCGCGGCGCAGTTGCCGCAGCAGACTGTCCGGCTCTGGCAACTCCACATCAGCGTAGCCTACCGCGTCGCCTCGAGCCACGTCCGCCGTCAGCCTCGCCCCGGTGGACAACCCCAGCGGCAGCAGGCCCTCCTGCAGTGACACGCTGGCCTTCTCGATGATACCGTTCACCGTGTAGCCACCGCCCCCGTCGATCGACTCACCCGCCCGCAGGTCGCGCTTGGCCACGGCGATGGTATCCGCCGTCGGCTCCGGCAGCGGCGCCCCGGTAGGCCGGCCATACAGTGCTGCCGCGGCGATCGACAGCGGCGCCTCCACGGCAACCAGATGGTAGGGCCGCCAGAGAAGCATGTTGTGCCCATCGCCGCCCACGTGGCACCCGTAGGCAGCCAGATCTTCCTTGATGAATGGATGTTCAGCGCGGATCACACAGAACACACCCATCTTGATGGGATCGGGCAGCATCGTCTCGCCGTCAGTGGCGATGCTGTTGGCCAGCTCCACCACCCCCGATCGTGACAGCAGACCACCCTCCTCTTTCAAGCTGAATTGCCTCGGCATGTCCTCGAGATCGACGGATGGCTCGTGCATACCGCGCACGTCGGGTGGCAGTCCTGCCATGTTCGCCAGGGCTGTCATCTCCACCTGCGCTTTCGTGCCGTCGCGGAAGGAGTTGTACATCTTCGTGTTGATCGTACGCCGGCTCATGACTTCGTCGCTGAAACCGAAGCGCTCCTGTACCGAATCAGGCGTGCCGTCCCTGTCGTCGGAGTAGTAGATCGTGCCACGACCGGCGGCGACGATCTCGAAGCCGAGGGTCTTCGCCCACTCGACCATGTGCATCGTACATCCCGGCTGATCGCCGTCGACGAGCGTGTAGACCACACCCGCCTTGTCGGCCCGTCGACGCAGCGCCGCGCCCACGGTGACATCCGCTTCGACGTTGACCATGACGATGTGGCGCCCGACCTCGATGGCCGTCACAGCGTGACGCGCGCCGGCCTCAGGGACGCCGGTGGCGTCGACGACGACATCGATGACCTCACAACGTGCCGCCAACATCGGATCAGAGGTGATGGCCAGCTTCCCGGCGCGGACGGTATCGGCGATGGCTGACTGACTCTCCGCGACGACGACTCGTGTCTCCAGGCCGCAGGAGGCGAATACCGCTCGGGCCCGATCCGGGTCGAGATCGGCCACGACGGCCGCATCCATCCCCGGGCACTGTGCCAGCTGTACGATGAGGCCGCCACCGAATTTCCCGGCGCCGATAACGGCGGTGCGTACTGGATTGCCGGCCTGTTGGCGTTCGGCCAGCAGATGGGAGAACAGTTGCACGGGCCGGCCCCTCTATTCCGCCCGGCGGAAGGTGCCGGACCCTGCGAAGCTGTTCTGATCGCGCCAGTCCGGCTGCCACCACAGCTGAGCCAGGGGACCGGTCTCCTCGTCGTAGTCGTCCACGGCGATGTTGATCCGGATCTTGTCCCAGTCCTTGCCCTGACGCTCCTCGATGTAATTCAGTGGGATCGAGATCTCGTACGCATGCCCCGTGGGTGTGGGCACACCCATCGCCTGCACTCCCTCCTGCCCCAGGACTTCCGGCTGGTAGAGGCCCATCTTGTCGGGGTCGCGATCGGGGCTGATGCCGACCATCAGGATCGAGCTCTCGTCGCGGTTCTGTGAGCGCGCAGGGTCGGAGCGGCCATCGATGCGGAACTCCAGCCCGTCCTGGGTCCAGGCGCTGGACTGCTTGTACACCTGACGCTCGTCGGTGACGTCCACGGCGACGTACAGATGCGTATCGTCCATCTCCAGAGAAAAACGCCACGAACAATCGCCTGCATTCAGCCAGGAGGAAGCATCGCCCTCGACGTCGCCGGGACTCTTGATGTCGAACGCCAGATCAGACCACTCGTCCAGACGGCCGTCGACGATGACGGGAGACGTTCGCCTCTGGATATCGAACTCACGCGTGACCACGAGCCGGGTGGCACCATCGATGGCCGGAACGACCGGCTCGCTGTCCACATATTCTGCCGTCCACTGCAACACGAAGGGTCCCATCGTGCTGACCATCGTCTCGCCGTGGGTCATGATCTCCAGGTCGATCAGTTCGACGGAGTTGGGTGGCAACTCGATGTCGAAAGACGCAGGTGTGACCGACGCCTGGGAATGCTCGTCGAACCGGGCATGGATTCGCAAAGGGATGTCGGCGTCGTTCGCCAGGCGCAGCTCCGATGACGCGCCGGCGAAACGCTCACTCTCCGAGAACACCGGCTGAAGAGCGATGGCACGTCCCGACGCGAGTGCCCCCAGCAGTGCCGCCGTCTCCTCGGTGCGCACATTCTCGTCCCAGATACCCTCGAGCATCAGGTTGGCGATGCGCGGGCCGTCGTCCATCATGGTCACCCAGACGACGTGATCGAACCGCCCGTATAGCGGACCCGACAGTGAGCTGCCGCCCCCCGTCGTGGCCAGTACGAAGTAGTTGCTGCCGTTGCGCACGTGCTTCGTGTAACTGTGGAAGTGGCCGGAAAACACCGTGTGCTCGCGACCGGCGAGCAGGCCCTCGATGTGCGTCCACATGGCGTGCATTTCGTCGGTGCCCGCCTCGTTGTAGTTCCACAGCGGCTTGTGCATCAGCACGATCGTCCAGCGCACGTCCTGATTGTCTGCCAGGACACCTTCCACCCAGTCGGCCTGCTCGGCAGCGATCGTCTGCGGCGCCGTGTCTTCGGTATTCAGGCCGATGAACAGCACGTCCCGATAGACGAAGTGGTAGTAGGAACGACCAAACCGCTCCTCCCAGACGTCGGCCATCACCGGATTGCTGATATCGTGATTGCCGGGCAGATAGAAGAAGGGCATGTCGAGCTCTTCGACGAAGCCGATGAACTCCTCCCACTCGGTATCGAGGACGGAGCGATCCTCCGAATACCCCTCGATGAGATCACCCACTGACAGGACAAACTCGGGCTGCAGCAGGTTGAGTTTTCCCATGGCATCAGGAAAGACGCCGGCACGATGGCCGCCGGTGCGATCGGTGACGATGGCGAACTGGAAGTTCTCAGGATCGTTCACCAGGTCAGGTGTGTCCAGGGATTGAGTGGCTCCACGCGGATGCGGGGCTTGCTGCGATCGGTGTGGTGGGCACAG
>Ga0187827_10009078_pt1 | contig 10617 bp, 11 predicted proteins | sample ETNtaG_39_FD_167969 | JGI IMG/M metagenome (GOLD analysis project Ga0187827, IMG submission 167969) | Marine microbial and viral communities from oxygen minimum zone, Eastern Pacific Ocean - ETNP2014_SV_150_PacBio MetaG (Illumina Assembly) | ecosystem: Environmental > Aquatic > Marine > Hypoxic... | reverse complement strand
CCCGATGACGCTAACACAAACACATCATCCGTCGTAGGAAAAACAGGCTTAAGCCCCTCAACAACTCCACGCAACAAATCGGGGAAATCCGCCCCCCGATGATAAATCAACGGCTCTGCCATCGCCGCCTGCACCCGCTCGGGAATGGGGGTAGGTCCAGGTGCAAAAAGACGATCTTTCATTCCTTCAGTGACCTCTCGCATCCACCATCCACGTCTCTACAAAAACCCCATTTTCATCAATCACACAAACCTCATCCCAAAGATTCACAGTCGTACACACGTGACGCGGCACCAGATAAAACGGATTACCCACATTTGGACGTGTCGTGCCTGCGGGCAGTTGCAGCAGCTGATGTTCTTCATTTCGCTTTAAAAACGCAATCTCTTCAGGCAAGTCCAATGCCCGAAAATGTGGTGCAGGTGTATCAGGTGCTATCGACTTATTGCCCGCATCCAACGTAATCAAATCTGGCCCCGTTGTACTAATCACACGCGACAACACCAACGCAGCCCACCGAAACGGACTCTCAAACTGATCGCCATAACCCGTATCCCAAAAAATCCACGTACCCGGCGACACTTCATCCACTCCATCTACCTGCTGCGTATGTTCAAATCCCGGAGACCCGGAAGCCACCAATTTCCACACCTCAAGACCCGACGATTCAATCAGCTTTCGGGTTTCAACCGCTTGGGCAATTGACTCAAGCGCTTTCTTTTTTCTTATCTCAGGATCGGAGTCCCCCACATGCCCATCATAAACATGCAAACCTGCAAAATCCAATCCAGAGGCTTCAGCTATTTGCTGCGCCAACACCAGCGAAGCTTCACCCGGCGGTGCACCTGTGCGATGCATTCCCGTATCCACATCAACCATCACACCCAGCGTAATACCAGCCGACGTGCAGGCCGAAGACAAATCGGCAATATTGTTAGCATCATCAGCAATTACCTTTAAATCCAACTGAGGATACGACCGCTTCAAATCAACAACACGCCCAATATTTGCGCCCACCATATGATAAGAAATCAAAACATCCCTAACCCCAACAGCCGCCAACATCGCCGCCTCTTTGGGCGTTGCACACTTAAACTTATCAATGCCTGCTTCCATCTCCATACGCGCAATTTGCGACATCTTATGCGTTTTAATATGCGGCCGCAATCGCTCATATCCCCCCATTAACTCACCCATAGCACGAATATTGTGTGCTACCGCCTCCTTATAGACCAGCAGCGCAGGTGTAGGAATCTCATCGGCATTTGCCACACGATACTCATCCATCCAAAACCTCCCCAATCCAGCGCCAAACATCTTCTTTGCCACGCCCTGTCACAGCCGAAAACGGTACCACATCACCATCGCCGTGTAATTCCAGCATCCGCCGGGTCAAATTCAAACGCTTCACAAGCTTATTGCCCGAAAGTTTGTCGGCCTTGGTTGCCACAACAACAAAAGGTTTCTTGGTATGCACCAGCCAATCGAGCATTTGCAAATCATCGCGTGTTGGATCGTGCCGAGCATCAATCAATTGTACAAAACCAACAAGCGCATCACGGTCCTGAACATAACCCTCAATCAACTCGCCCCATTGCTGGCGCTCTTGCTGGCTGCGCTTTGCATAACCATACCCGGGCAAATCGACAAAATAATGCGCATCATTTACCCGATAATAATTCAGCGTTCGCGTCTTGCCAGGTGTGCCACTCGTCTTTGCCAAATTTTTCCGATTAAACAGCTTGTTCAGCAGCGACGACTTGCCCACATTGGAACGCCCTGCAAAAGCAATCTCGGGAAACCCATCCCGAGGCAATTGCTTCAAAAACCCAACACTTGTAACAAACTCGGCAGATTGGAATTTCATAATTAAGTCGCGTGACTATTTTCTCAGACAAACGAAAACCGGGGTCCGTTTCGGCCCCGGTTCCCAACCTCTGGGTGTAATTTTTAAGCGCGCTTTTTATTTTTGCTTTCATTCTCAGATTCGAGAACTTCCATGTGGGGCTTTTTGCGATTGTAAACCATATCGTAGTCAACGGTCACTTCCGTTATGTCATCATTAGATGGGATATCGTACATCAAATCCATCATCAACGATTCGAGAACGGATCTCAACCCACGTGCACCCGTCCCTTTGTCCTGCGTAATACGCACAACTTCCCGCAGCGCATCTTCTTCAAAAGTGAGCGAAACCCCATCGAGTTCAAACAATTTGTGATACTGTTTGGTAATTGCATTCTGCGGCTCGGTCAAAATCTGCAACAGCGCTTCTTCGTCCAAATCGTCTAATGCACACATAACAGGCATACGCCCAACGAGTTCTGGAATCAAACCGTATTTAATCAAATCTTCCGGCTCGCCGTGCTGGAAAACTTCGCCAACATTGCGCTTTTCCACCTCCGTTGAATCCGATCCAAAACCAATGGTCTTATTGCCAATACGAGCGCTAATCAAGCTTTCCAAACCGTCGAAAGCGCCACCACAAATAAACAAAATATTTTTGGTATTGAGCTGAATCAATGGTTGTTCGGGGTGCTTGCGCCCACCCTTGGGCGGAATACTTGCCACAGTACCTTCCAAGATCTTCAATAAAGCCTGCTGAACGCCTTCGCCCGACACATCGCGTGTGATAGAAGGATTGGCCGATTTGCGAGAAATCTTATCGACCTCATCCAAATACAAAATACCCATCTCTGCCTGAGCCACATCATAATCAGCTGCCTGGAGCAAACGCACCAAAATATTCTCAACATCTTCGCCCACATAACCAGCTTCGGTCAAAATGGTTGCATCGGCAATAGAAAATGGAACTTGCAGAATACGCGCCAACGTTTGTGCCAAAAGTGTCTTACCCGTTCCAGTTGGACCAAGCAACAAAATATTGCTCTTATCAAGCTCCACTTCATCAGCACCCTGATTGGATCGAATGCGCTTATAATGATTGTATACCGCAACCGAAAGCGCCCGCTTTGCACGCTCTTGTCCAATCACATAATCATCGAGCCGAGTTTTAATCTCATTGGGCTTGGGCAAATCTTTGTGGAGCGTAACAGGCTTTTTGAGATCGTCTTCTCGCAGCACTTCATTGCAGAGCTTGATACACTCACTGCAAATATTAACACCCGGGCCAGTAACAATCTTATCGACCTGATCGGCGCTTTTGCCACAAAAAGAACAGCGGATCTCTGTACGGGAAGTACGTCGTTTCATAAGCCCTACGATTCGTCAATATCGGGTTCATCGTCCCGAGTAGGAAGAAGCACATCGTCGATAAGGCCATATTCTTTGCCCTCTTCGGCCGACATGAAAAAATCGCGATCAGCATCTTTTGCAATACGCTCAATATCCTGCCCGGTGCACTCGGCCAAAATCGCATTCAAACGATCGCGATATTGCAAAATCTCTTCGGCGTGCCGCTCAATATCCGAAGCCTGACCACCCGCACCACCAATCGGCTGATGCAGCAAAATACGTGAATTTGGCAATGCCCGGCGCTGTCCCTTTGTGCCGCCAGCTAAGAGCACCGCACCCATTGAAAAGGCCTGCCCAACACAAACAGTTTCCACCTCATTGGGCACATATTGCATTGTATCGTAAATAGCCAAACCTGCTGTAATACTTCCCCCCGGCGAATTGATATACAGCCGAATGGGTTTCTCTGGCGTTTCAGATGTGCAAAACAACATCTGTGCAATTACCAGATTAGCAATAACATCATTAATTGGCGTACCAATAAAAATAATATTATCGCGCAACAATCGAGAAAAAATATCATAAGCGCGTTCACCGCGCCCCGTCGATTCAACAACTGTAGGAACTAAAGCCATATGAATTATAATCCAACATGTTTTAAAGATTATAGGAATCAATCACAAATTGCAAAATCGAAGTTGATTTTCAATTTGAAATTTGAAATTATTCGTCTCCCGCTTCTACTTCCTCAACATCTTCAACATTCGCATTGTCGATTAGAAAACCAAACGTCTTCTGCGTTTTGATATCCGACTGAATCTGATCGAGCTGCTCCGAACGACCCAGAATTTGACGCAACCGAACACTTTCCATATTGTACTGTTTCGCCATATCTTCAAGGTGCTCATCCACATCTTCATCAGTCACTTCAATATTTTCTGCATCGGCAATCGCATCAATCAACAAAAAGCGCATCACACCACGCACGGCCTGGTCACGACCTTCTTCGCGAATAGCACCTTCGTCAATATCGTGATCATGATCCTGGTGTTCGCGTTTATACGATTCCACCATACTGTCGAGATATGTTTCGACCATGCTATCGGGAATCTCAAATGGATTCTCTTCAATCAGAGCATCGATCAAATTTTCTTCAACACGCTGCCGGGCAAAACCTTCTGACTGCGTTTGCATCTCTTCGCGAATACGTGCCCTCAAATCGTCCAACGTTTCAAAATCCCCAGCATCCTTGGCCAATTCGTCATCGAGTTTGGGCACATTGCGCTCGCGCACTTCTTTGGCTACGACCCGAAATGTGATGGTTTCTTCTTCCGGCTCTTCATCACCGTGATCGTGACCCTCATGACCTTCATGGTCTTCATCACCGTGATCGTGACCCTCATGATCGTGGTCATGATCGTCCTGAACGGGCCGGGTAATCTGAATCTCACGAGTTTCACCAGCCGAAATACCCATCAACTGTTCAGCCAGCTCCGTCGGTTTGTCATCTTCCCCTTTAAACAGCCGAATGGATTGATCTTCTGACTTTCGATCTGGCACCGACTCGCCGCTTTCATCCAGCTCTTCTACATCGGCAAAAACCACATCTTCAAGCTCTGCAGCACGCTCAACCATCTGCTCAGTGGCATTTTGTTCCTGCATGTACTTCAACCGACCTTCAACATGATCGTCTTCAATAGGAAACACCGGTCGGGTAACCTTCAAGTCCTTATACTTTTCGACTTCAATCTCAGGCCGAACATCAACAGATGCCTTAAACACTAAAGGCTGTCCTTCTTCAAAATCGATATCCTCAATATCTGCCTGAGAAACAGGTTGAATGCCTTCGGCCTCACTGGCTTCCCGATAAAATTCTTGGACCATCTCCTGCACAACCTCGCCCTGGATGGCCTTCCCAAATTGCCGTTTAACAACAGTAAGAGGAATTTTTCCCTTACGGAAACCCGGCAAATTGAGCGTTTTGCTGTACTTTCGATAAGCGTCATTCAGACGCTTGTCCACATCTTCTGCCGGAGCCTCGATCTCTAACGTTCGACGCCAGGTTCCAGACTCGGTTACCTGCACATTCATCGCGTTGGGTAATCCTTTCTCATAAGTTATTATGCCTTTTCCACTTGACCCAACGTGCAATGATACATAAATGAGCTATATTTGTCAATGGCGTTGGGGGATCAGGAGACAGGATTCAGGGGTCAGGGATCAGGGATCCGTGTTAAAAGCTTTTCCTGACCCCAGATCCCTGACCCCTGACCTCTATTTCCTTACCTCGTGCACCTTCAAATTCGCATATTCTCCAATCAAAGGTGCCATCTGCCTGAAACCGATCTTTCCACCACCGAGCAGCGGCTCATATGTTTGTCCATCATCAACCCAATGGAAAATCTTCAAATCGCGAATATAAAAAACAACCTCTGCCCCACATTTAATTAATTTAATTGCATAAGGTGGCATAGCATCATCAACCGAAGATAGGGGATCGGCACCCTGGCAGACCATGTGAAACCCCGCACTCTTGCGCAAATTGCACACCTGAAACGCCCGTTCCGTAAGTGCCTTGCGCCTGAAATAGGAAACATGGAGTGCGTTGATATCACTGCTGTGATATTGCTTGTATTCGCCTGCACGAGGGGCCAATGAAGAATCAAATACATCCTTACCATTTTGTCCCAAAGCAGAAAAAAACAGAATGCACAATCCCGGCTCACGCACAGGCCAGAAATCCCACGTTACTGCAATATCTGCCGGAAAATCTTCGGGACACCAGAACACAAAATTAGCCGACTGCCCCTCTTCAGGATCTCGACAATTCTCCATCCGCATTCGCCCCTGAGGAAACGTAACCGCCGCATCACCCTCCATCCGAAACCCATCAATATCGGCCTCCGAAGCCAACGGATTGTCGTAGTACAATTCTCCAAATTCAAAACCATCCATACCATCGCTCCTTAAAAGTAGATTCAAAGCCTCGCCGAAAATACAATTCCCACCAGCAAAAGCAAACAAAAAAGGCGCTGGGTTTTAAACAACACCAACGCCTGTTATCACAGTATTTTGGGGATGTGAGGGGCACTCTGCACTCTGCATTTATTCATACCCCAACACCTTCAAATACGCCCTCACCGTATTCTCCAGCCCCATAAAAACAGTATCAGCAATCAATGCATGCCCAATAGACACCTCAAGAATACCGGGAATGGTCACAAACTCACCCAAATTATCGAGATTGAGATCGTGCCCAGCATTCACCCCCAGCCCAGCATCCTGAGCCGCTTGTGCCGAATCAACAAATTGCTTAAAAACAGGCCCCACAATGCCATCGGTAAATGCAGAAGCATAAGACTCCGTATAAAGTTCAACCCGATCAGCGCCCAATTCACTGGCCAGATGCATATTGTCCGGTTCGGCATCCATAAACAAAGACACCCGAATGCCCAGATCTTTCAATTCGGCAATAATCGGTTTCAGCCGTTCGCCATCCTGCCTCAAATCCCACCCATGATCAGATGTACTCTGATTGGGGTCATCGGGCACCAGCGTACACTGATCGGGCACAGCATCCCGCACCAAATCCATAAACTCGGGAAAAGGATTGCCCTCAATATTATACTCCACCCTCTCAATCATCTCTTTGAGATCATACACATCCGTCTTGCGAATATGTCGCTCATCAGGTCGGGGGTGCACCGTAATGCCATGCGCCCCCGCATCAATGCACACCTGAGCCGCCTTTGTAACACTGGGCATAGTAAGCGGGCGACTGTTTCGCAACAGCGCGACCCGATTCAAATTAACACTGAGTTTGGTCATCGAAAAACCTCACGACTTATTTTTTAAAATTCGTATTTACACCGCTTTCCCATCATAAGCCAAAATGTTATGATGCGGCGGGTGATAATTCCAGGCAACAGCATCAACGATCTCGGCTTTGCGAGCGGATCTTTGTTTGGCGGGCAATTCAAGGAGAATATCATCAACATCGTGTGGCCCAATGCGCCAGTGGCCGAGCACAGCGCCTGCAAATTCACCATCAATCAAAAGGTATTGCAGCACCTCATCACCGCCAAAACGATCTTTGAGCTCTGACGAATGGGATTTCACAAGTGGATCAGCTCTGTGCATCATCAAAACGGAAGGTGGAACTTCGCTATTTTTGAGATCGCCAGCATCGGTACAAAGCCAACCTTCGCCCAAACCATCCACAACTGTCGGCAGCAAATCGCCCTTCGCCTCCATCGCACTGAGCAATGTCTTTAACGACCGCAAATTAAAACACGACCAATCCTTAATCTGTTCCAGCGTTGCAAAAACATGTGCGTGCAAAAAACGCTTCACAACCTCCGACGCCGCTTCTTCCCAGGACATCGCATCCAAATTAACATCTGGCCATTCCGCCTCAAAATCACCCCAGTTTCGCTCCCAATCATTATCGGGCTGATCTTCAAAAACCACGAACGCCTCCTGCATCCGATGCAGCGCAGGCATAATCTCTTTGTTGAGCAAACCGGGGTCTTCGATCAATTGGGATTCTTCTTTAATTTGCCGAGGGGAAAGCGGCCCAATATCGCGCACAATTTCCAAAACCATCTGCTGATTATAATTGAGCTTCTTTACAGATTTGCGAAACGCCGTTGCATAAACCGCCAGATCATCTGCACAAACATAGCCAATACCCCCCCCTAAAAAACGCCCCTTTAAAATTGTGCGATCTGCCCGCAACTTATCGGCCACCTTTTGGTGATCAAATGTGGTGCGGTGTACCAATCCCGGTGGACTACCAGGATATGAATAAGCCACTGGCGAAACTGGCTGAAGCATCCGAAACAAAGGTAAATAGTCTTTTCGCCCTCGAAGCAGATGCGTCAATCTTTGCCTCTTCAAACGCTCAGCGAGAATGGTCGTTTTCATAACCCTCTTCCTTTAACCCACATTCTGTTTATTTTGCTGCCTCTCTTCCAACATCTCCAGAGAACTGGACGATGAAACAAGCGACTTCAGCAAATAAATTCGCGTCTCTTCCCAATCGCGCTGACCACCTTTTGGATCGACATAAGTGCCAGATGCCAAATACGGTGCCCAACCTGCATCTTTGTATCCTCGACGTGCATATAAATTCAAAGCGGGTTGGTTATCGATATACACACACAAACCAATATTGTCATACCCCTGCAGAAACGGAATCTGCTCGCTCATATCCAACAAAAGTGACGCAATGCCCATACGCCGATAACTCGGACTCACAAAAAGCGACGACACCTCGGGCCATGGCCGTATTTGTGGCGGCACCCCCGAAGCATCACCCCCTTGCCAATTGAGCAGGGCCTGTGCAACAGGCAAATTGCCCCACCAGGCCACCAGGAAAATGAGCTTACCCGATTCCTGAAGCGCAAAACGCCGCCGATGCGTTTCCATACGGGCAAACGGCAAATACTGCATCCGATGCACTTCCGACGATTCAAGAGGACGAATATTAATTTTCATAACCGCATGAGTATAGTGAACATTTTCGCGATATGCAAGATACCATGACGTACAATTTTCATTAGCTCAGTCTAAACCTTAAATCCACTTCACTTTACTGGAGCATTTTTTATGAACCACCTCATATTAATCAAACACGCAATGCCTCAAATAGATGAGACAAAATTATCCTCAAACTGGCAACTCTCCGACCCAGGACGTGCAAGTTGCAAACCACTCGCTCATGCCTTGAAGTCCTATAAACCGGATCTCTTCATCACAAGCGAAGAACCCAAAGCACGTGAAACAGGTCAAGCCGCAGCCAAACACCTTCAAATCCCCTGCTCATCAGCACCCAACCTTCACGAACACGACCGCAAAGGCTTTGCCTTTGAACACGACCGAGAAATCTGGCACAACACAGTACAAACCTTCTTCAACCGCCCCAATGACCTGATCTTTGGCAGCGAAACCGCAAATCAAGCCCGTGATCGATTTGCCCGAGCCGTAGAAAATGCAGTCCAAAAATATCCACAACAAACCATAGCCATTGCAGCCCACGGCACCGTCATCTCCTTACTCGTCGCTCACCAAACACAAACCGATGGTTTCGACCTCTGGAAAAAACTGAACCTGCCTTCATTTGTTGTTCTCGATCTGCCAGATTGCAAATTGAACACCCTTGTCACACAGATCGGTTGACACGTAATATATTTCACGCTGATGGTTCTATCAATTTTCCCAATTTCCTCCAATTTGCCAGTGTTTTTGGCCAAAAAAGATGAAAAACGGTCCTCATTTTCAAATGATAAATTTTTTTGTAGAGTACAGATTTTTTCTTGCTCATACATATAAAAGAAGCTATATTTTCTCAACACTTGAACGGAAACCTTCTGTCTGTAGGAGATAAACACCTAATTTATATTATTTTAGGAAACAGCCGGATGGTCTATTTACACTGCCATCATTCCTCCAGGAGGCGGCAATTATGCCCTGGAGGCTGAAATTTTTCCAATCTCCAAGTGGGATTTTTGGTGTATATCCCCTTCGTGCCCGATATCGAGCTAAGCTTGATATCGGGTTTTTTAATGCCCTCCAAACAACCCATCATCGCACCCCCATCCGAGGCCCTCCAAACCTACTACCGGCGCGAGTTGAATGACAGACGAACACAAAAAACACCATTCGATCTCACGAAATTATGAGGAGCATCATGGCGCCAAACGAAGAGCAAATGATGGTTCTAAAAGCGAGGGCGGGGGATAATGCGGCATTCGGAAAATTATACACAGCAAACGTGGCCCGAATTTATTCGGTCGTGGCCAGTCGTACAAGAAACAGAGAAGACATAGATGATCTGGTACAGGTTGCATTCATACGAGCCTATGAAGGACTCAACCGTTTTAGAGGCGAATCAACATTTTCAACCTGGCTCACTCGAATAGCAATGAACGTGTGCGTTTCGCACTACGAATCACAAGCTGTAAGACGGAAATGGGCCTCGTGGTTCCACTCTCCAGAAGGTACAAGACAGATAGGTCCTCGCTGGACTGAAGACCCCGAAACCACTATGCACACGCGGGAATGTCAGCATGTCGTGCGTCGTGGCATTCAAACCCTACCACCACAATACCGCGAGGCCATGCGCCTGCGTTATGTAGAAGATTATTCTTATGCCGAGATCGAAAAGACAATGGACGTACCGATGGGCACGGTAAAAACCTGGTTGTATCGCGGAAGAGAGATGCTTCAGGAAAATATTGAAGAACAGGGAATTGCAATGTAAAGGGAAGATGACAGGAGTCAGAATACAGGAGGAAAAATTCAACACACGACGACTCTCCAAAGAACCCGACGTCATCGCACCCGATGGCTCAAACGTGCGCATATTACTCGAACTCAAAGATGGCGGCATGGCCCACTTTGAACTTCTGCCGGGCGAGA
>Ga0187827_10009077_pt1 | contig 10620 bp, 11 predicted proteins | sample ETNtaG_39_FD_167969 | JGI IMG/M metagenome (GOLD analysis project Ga0187827, IMG submission 167969) | Marine microbial and viral communities from oxygen minimum zone, Eastern Pacific Ocean - ETNP2014_SV_150_PacBio MetaG (Illumina Assembly) | ecosystem: Environmental > Aquatic > Marine > Hypoxic... | reverse complement strand
GTTCTCACGGTAAAATATCTTTTGCTCAATTACAAGATTTTGAAGGAAGGATACAAATTGCTTTTATTAAAAATATTACTAAAATAAATAAATTAGCTAAAAATAAATTAGTTGCTCATAAATTTTGGGATAAATTATTAGATCTTGGAGATTATATTGGAGTAGATGGAGAATTGTTTAAAACTAAACATGGTGAAGTAACTCTTTTAGTTAAAGAATTAACTTTTTTAGGTAAAGCTTTAAGGCCTTTACCAGAAAAATTTCATGGTTTAGCTGATGAAGATATTATACTTAGACAAAGATATTTAGATACTTTAATTAATGAGAGGAGTAGAAAAAGATTTAAATTTAGATCTGATATTATTAAGATAATTAGAAAATTTTTATGGCAGCATAATTTTGATGAAGTAGAAACTCCTTATTTAGAATATAAAGCTACTGGAGCTGCTGCTAAACCATACTATACTCATAATAATGCTTTAGATTTAGATTTAGTATTAAGAATATCTCAAGAATTACCTTTAAAGAAGATAATTTTAGGTGGTTTTGAAAGAGTATTTGAAATTGGTAAAGCTTTTCGTAATGAAGGTGTAGATCCATCCCATTTACCAGAACATACTCATTTTGAATGGTATGTAGCTTATTGGTCTTATAAAGAGAATATGGATTTTATTGAAAAAATGATTAAATATATTATTAAGGAATTAAATTTAAATCCTATTATTCCAGTGAAAGATAAAGATGGTAAAATAAATAAAGTTAATTTTAGTAAAAAATGGAAAAGGATAAATTATGTAGATTTAATTAAAAAAGATTCTAAGATAGATATCACTAAAATAAAAGAAGTTAAAGAATTAAGAAAAGTAATAAAGAAAAAGAAAATAAATATACAAGATATGAATACCATGTCTTATGCTACTTTAGTAGATTATTTGTATAAAAAAGTAAGTAGACCAAAAATTATAGGACCTGCTTTTTTATATAATTATCCTAAAGAAATACAACCATTAGCTAGGGTTAATGATAATAATAAAGAAATAGTTGATCAATTTCAGTTAGTAATAAATGGTTGGGAAATAACAAAAGGTTATTCAGAATTAGTAGATTCTTTAGATCAAAAAGAAAGATTTAAACAACAAGATAAAGAAAAGAAAGCTGGTGATCAAGAAGTTATGGAAGGGGATGATGATTATATTTTAGCTATGGAATATGGTATGCCACCAATTTCTGGAGTAGGCTTAGGAATGGATAGATTAATAGCTATTTTAACGCAACAAGATAGTTTAAGAGATACTATATTTTTTCCTTTAATGAGACCTAAAAAGGAAGATAAATAAAATATATGTTAGATATACAAAAAATTAGAGATAATAAAAAAGAAGTTAAAAAAGCACTATTAAAACGTTTAGATAGGGTTAATTTAAATGAAATTATTATTTTAGATGACAAGAGAAAAAAAATAATTTTAGAAGTAGAGGAGTTAAAAAGCAAAAGAAATAAAGCTTCTAAAACTAAGCCAGATACTAAAATTATTAAAGAAATGAAAAGTTTAGGTCAGAATATTAAAAAGATAGAAAAAAAATTAAATGAAATAGAAAAAAAATTAAATGAAAAATTAATAGTTTTACCAAATATACCAGCTGATGATGTTATTTCAGGCGGTAAAGAGAATAATAGGGTAATAGCTAGTTATGGTAAAAAAATAAAATTTAAATTTAAAATTAAAGATCATGTAGATTTAGCTACTTCTTTAAAATTAATAGATTATAAAAGAGGTGTTAAAATGTCAGGAACAGGTTTTTGGGTTTATAAAGATGAGGGAGCATTATTAGAATGGGCTTTGTTAAATTATTTTATAGATTTTCATAGAAAAAATAATTATATTTTTTTAATACCTCCTTTTATGTTAACAGAAGAGTCTGCTTATATTTCTGGACATTTACCTAAATTTAGAGATGATTTATATTGGACTCAAGATAAATTATGTTTAAATGCTACTAGTGAAATGATGTTAGGTAATTATCATAGAAATGAAATAATAGATGAAAATAAATTACCAATTAAATATTATGCTTTTTCTTCTTGTTTTAGAAGAGAGGCGGGGGCATATAGAAAAGAAGAAAGGGGAATGATTAGGGGACATCAATTTAATAAAATTGAAATGTTTCAATTTGTTAAACCAAATAATTCTTGGAATGCTTTTGAAGAATTATTAAAAAATGCTCAAGAATTATTAAAAGGATTAGATTTACATTATAAGACAGTTCAATTAGCTGCTAAAGATTCCTCTGCAGCTATGGCTAAAACAATAGATTTAGAAGTATATATTCCAAGTATGAATACATATAAAGAAGTAAGTAGTATTTCTAATGCTTTAGATTATCAAAGTAGGAGAGGTAATATTAGATTTAAGGAAAAGGAAAGTAATAAAAATAAATTTGTACACACTTTAAATGCTTCTGGTTTAGCTACTAGTAGAATAATACCTGCTATTTTGGAACAAAATCAACAAAAAGATGGTTCTGTTAAAATACCAAAAGTATTACAGAAATATATAGGTAAGAAAGTATTAAAATAAATTTTAGAAAATGAAAAAAAACGTTGGAATTGGATTGATTGCAGAACGTTCTTTTAAAAAAGGAGATATTATTTTAGAATTAGAAGGAGAAATAATTAATTCTCCAACAAGAACGAGTATACAATTATCTAAAAATAAACATATTGAAGATTTGTATGGAAAATATATTAATCACAATTGTTATCCAAATACTAAAGTAGAAAATGGAATAATAATAGCTACAAAAAATATTTTTGGAGGAAATGAAATAACATTTGATTATAATAAAAATGAAAATAAATTAAGTAGTCCATTTATTTGTACTTGTTGTAATAAAGAGATAAAAGGAATTAAAAATAAATAAATATAATTAACAAAAAATTATGAAAAAATTATTAATTTTACCATTATTATTAATATTATCAGGATGTATTTTTGATAGTAATTTTAATAATCAAAAAATAAAAGAGGATAGTAAAGAAGAAATTAAAAAAGAAAATATGCAGACAATTATAAAAACAACAAAAGGTGATATAGTATTAGAATTATATAATGATAAAGTACCTAATACAGTAAATAATTTTATTAAACTATCAGAAGAGGGAATATATGATGGAGTGTATTTCCATAGGGTTATAGATAATTTTATGATTCAAAGTGGAGATCCTAAAGCTAAAGGTAAGGTGGATATAGATTTTACTTATGAATATAATTCTAAGGGATTACATATAGCTGGTACGGGTGGACCTGGTTATGCATTTGATGATGAATTTCATGATGATTTAAAACATGATGGTCCAGGTGTATTATCAATGGCAAATTCAGGACCCAATACTAATGGTTCACAATTTTTTATTACTCATGTAGCAACGCCTTGGCTAAATGGTAAACATTCTGTATTTGGTAAAGTTTTAACAGGAATGGATGTTGTTAATAATATTGAGCAGGGTGATAAGATAGAAAATATTGAGATTAATAAATAATGTTAACTTGGTTAGAAATAAACAAAAAAAATTTAGAATATAATCTTAAACAATTTAAAATATTAGCTCCTTATTCAGAAATTTGGCCAGTTATTAAATCAAATGCTTATGGTCATGGTTTTAAAAATATAGCTTATTTATTAAATAAAAATAAAGATGTCTCTGGATTTATGGTTGTTAATTTAGATGAAGGTATAGAATTAAAGGAATTAACTAATAAACCCATTATAGTTTTAAGTTATTTTGATAAAGAGGACCATAGATTAAAAAACGTAGATAATATTTCTTTACCAATTTATGATTTAAATACAGCACAATTTTTAAATAATTTAGGTCAGAAAAGAAATAAAAAATATAGTATTAATATAAAAATAGATACAGGAATATCTAGATTAGGTTTAAGAGTAGAGGAGGCTGAAGAAGTTATTAAAAAAATAGTAAAAAAAGAATATTTAAAAATAAATAGTCTTTATACTCATTATGCAGAATCAGAATCAGCTGATCAAAGTTTTACTGTTACGCAATATAAATTATTTAAAAAAATAGTAGATAAATTTAATTTAAAAAGTCATTCTGTTTGTTCAGCTGCTTGTATAAGTCAAAGTCAAGCTCAGTCAAATATAATTAGATTAGGTATTTCTCTTTATGGACTTTGGCCTAGTGAAGCTACTAGAAAGAGAGGAGAGGAGAAAAAAATAGAATTAAAACCTGTTTTAACTTGGAAGACAAAAGTTATTCAGATAAAGAAAATAAAAAAAGGAGAAAGTATTGGTTATGATCGTACTTATAAAGTAAATAAAGATACTAAGATAGCTGTTTTACCAATAGGATATAATGAAGGTTATGATAGATCATTATCTAATAAATCTTTTGTAATTATTAAAGATAAGAAATATCCTGTAAGAGGTAATATTTGTATGAATTTAATAATGGTAGAGATAAATAATACTAATATTAGTGTAGGAGAAGAGGTTATACTTTTAGGTAATTCAAAAAGTAAAAATATTAAGGTTGAAGAATTAGCAAAGAAGGCTAGGAGTATAAATTATGAAATTATAACTAGAATTAATTCTAGTATAAAAAGAATTAATATTTAATGTTAAAAAAATATTTATAGATTTTTTAAAATAGATTATAAAATGAAAAGAATTAGAAGTAATAGAAAATGGAAAAAATATATTTATAATAAACCTCGTAAAAGTCGGCAAGGTTATTATTTTAAGCAAGAAAAAAAACAAAAAAAAATAGTTGTTAGAATTATTTGGATTATTTTTACTTTACTTTTAATTCAGTCTATTTTTCATGCTAGATATTTTTCAATTAAAGAAATATCTTTAGAAAATAATAAAGATATTTCTTTAGCAGAAATAGAAGAAAGTTTAAATTCTTTTTTAGATTCTAAACGTTTTTTCATTTTTAAAAATAATAATTACTTTTTAATAAATAAAAGTAATTTAGAAGATATTTTAGCTACAGAATATAATTTAGAAAGTATAAAAATTAAAAAAATATTTCCTGCTAAATTGAATATTATAATTCAAGAAAAAATCTCTTATTTTATTTGGCAAAAAGATAATTCTTTATATCTTTTAACCTCTCAGGGGTCTTTAAATAGCAAAATTAGCGATTTAGATGAAGAGTATGATAGTTATCCTATATTGGTAGATTTAAGGTCTCAAAACGTTAATAAAGAGCAAATATTTAATAATTTAGAATTAGATTATATAAATAAGATATATTTATTATGGCAGAAAATAATAGAAGCAGAACTAAAGATAAAAAAGATGTATATTGAAGATAATGAATATTTTAAAATAGAAACAAATTTTGGATATAACGTGATTTTAGATAAAGAAAAAGATATTAAAGAACAATTAAATAATTTTAATAAGATATTATTAGAAAATATTATAGGAACAGAAATAGATTATATTGATTTAAGATTTGGAAATAAGGTTTATTTTAAATAAAATAGTCATATTTGACATATTTTTTAGTATTATGTATATTTAATATAATTTCGCATAATATACCTTAAGCGAAGTAATAATATATTATAATGAAAAAATCAAAAAAACCCATTATAAAACATATACCCTATTTTTTAGAATATTGTGAAGTAATAAAAGGACTTTCTAGTTTAACAGTAAAAAATTATGAACGTTTTTTATTACCATTTAAAAAATGGTTAAAAAAAAATAATTTAATAAAATTACTTCCTCATGATTTATCACAAAAACATATTTGGGATTATCGTTTGTATTTAGCTAGATATATTAATCCTAATTTAAAATCTAATCTCAAAAAAACTACTCAAAATTATTATTTGATTGCTTGTAGAGGTTTATTATCTTATTTTGCTGAGAAAGATTTATCTTCTCTTCCCCCGGAAAAGATTAAGTTGGGTAAAGATAAAAAAACTAGAGTTATAAAATTTTTATCATTAGATCAAATTGAAAAATTATTATTAGCTCCAGATATTAAAAATTTTATAGGTCTTAGAGATAGAGCCATTATAGAAACATTATTTAGTACAGGGTTAAGAGTTTCAGAACTTGTTTCTCTTAATACTGATATAATTAATTTAGAAGTACTTAATAAAAATAAAAATAAAGATTTAGAGTTAGTAATAATTGGTAAAGGTAGACAAGCTCGTACTGTTTATTTATCAGCTAGAACAATTAATAGTTTATTAAGGTATTTAAATAAAAGATCTGATAATGATCCTGCTCTATTTATTAATGCCTCTAAACATAAAACTATTTCTTCTAAACGTCTTTCTGTTAGAGCTATAGAAATGATGATAAAAAAATATTGCCAATTAACAGGACTCCCCTCTACTACCACTCCTCATACTATACGACATTCTTATGCTACAGATTTATTAGAGCAAGGAGTAGACTTAAGGACTATACAAGAATTTCTTGGTCATCGTAATATTATTACTACTCAAGTTTATACTCATGTTACTAATAAACATTTAAGAGATGTACACAGAGCTTTTCATAGTGGTCAAAATTTAAAAGATTAGTACTATTTAATTACCACCAAATCTTCTCTTTCTATCATTGTATTCTTCCAGAGCTTTATCTAAATCTTTAGTTTTAAAATCAGGCCAATATTTTTTAGGAAAGTATAATTCAGAATATACTCCTTGCCAGGTTAAAAACCCTGATAATCTTTGTTCTCCAGAAGTTCTAATTATTAAGTCTGGATCAATTTGTCCTTTAGTATATAAATATTTGTTTATTAATTTATTATTTATTTTATTTACTTTTACTTTATCTTTAATTATATTTTTTATAACATTAATAATTTCTTCTCTTCCTCCATAATTTAAACAAACATTTAAGGTACCTTTTTTACCATGTTTAGTTAATTTTGTAGCTTTTTTAATACTTAATTGTAATTCTTTATTAAATTCACTTATATCACCTAATATTTTTAATTGTACTCCTTTTTCTTTTAAAATTTTTGCTTCTTTTTCTACTAATATTTTAAATAGTTTCATTAAATAATTTACTTCTTTTTTAGTTCTTTTCCAATTTTCAGTAGAAAAAGCAAAAACTGTTAATATTTTTATCCTTTTATTAAAAATATGATTAGATATTTCTTTTAAATTTTCAAAACCAGTTTTATGACCTTCAAAAGTATTTAATTTTTTTTTCTTAGCCCAACGTCTATTACCATCTAAGATAATACCTATATGTTGAGGAATAATCTTTTTCATGTTTTAGTTAAGGTAAATAGTTTAAAGGATTAGTTGGTATACCATTATATCTTACTTCAAAATGTAAATGAGGTCCGGTTGAAAAAGGACCAGCACCTCTAGTGCCCTGTAAACCTCCAGAATAGCCAATAACTTGTCCTTTACTTATAAATTGCTCTGAAGAAACATTAATTTGATTAAGATGACCATAAACAGTAGCTAATCCTTCAGGATGGATTATCATAACATAACTATAACCAGCTGGTCCCCCATCTCTAATTTTAACTACATAACCAGAATCTGCTGATCTAACAGGAGTTCCTTGAGGAGTAGCTATATCAATAGCGTTATGTTCAAAAATATATCTATAAGGATAGTCAGTATCATGGAAATATGAAGTAATGATACGAGAACCTATAGGCCACATCAAACCATCACTTTCAATAGCTTCTAAAGATAATTGTCTATTTAATTTTTCACGAGCAACTTTTTCTAAATATATTAATTCATTATTTAATTGTTTTTGTTCATTTCTAGATTGTTCTAATAATTGTTGAAAACTTGCTTCTTGTCCTTGAGTTATTCTTAAGATTGAATCTTTAGCTATTCTTTGTCCACCTAAAGATTGTCTTTTATTATCTAGAATATTTTTTAGAATATTTATTTCTTCTTTTTCCTCATTTAAAGATGCTTTATCATTATTTAAAGCTAATTTAATTTCCTGAAGTTCCCCCACATTTTGTAGAAGATTATCTTGTATATTTTCTAATTGCTCTAATTCTAAAATAAAATTACTAAAGCTTTCATTTGTTATAAGAATTTTTAAAATATTATTTTTTTGATCTTGTCTATGAATAGTACGTATTACTTCTCCGATATTTTCTTTTTTTTCTTCTATTTCTTTTTCTTTAGCTTCTATTTTTAATTCTGTATTTTCTATTTTTAAATTTAAAGTTTCTAATTCTAATTCTGAAGTTCGTATTTCTAAATTTATTTTAGCAATACCATCATTAATAGTATTTATTTGATTTGATAAATTTACTAAAGCATTTTGTTTAGCTTTTATATTTTTTTTATATATTTCTACTTGTTTTTTTAATTCTGTAATTTCTGATCTTTTATTATTAATATCTTGGTTAATTTGCCAAATTTCTGCATTATTTGATTTATCATATCTATATTCTGTTGCTAAAGATGGTATAGAAAAAACAACACTTAAAAAAGTGCTTAAAACAAGTACATTTAAAAATTTAAAAATGTTTATTTTTATTTTCATTAAATATTTTTTTTAAATACTACTACCCAAAGTTACTAAGATAATTAAAGCCCCTGCTGAAACTAAAAACAAAATAGCCCAATAATCAGAAGCTATAATTTTAGGATTTGTAGCGCTACCTATTAGTCTAAATGATGTCATCTTTATTTTTGGATTTTTTGCTGGATGATCAGTAAATTGAAAAGATTTTAAAGATTTACCCATAATGTAATATTTATTAATTATATTATAGCATATATCATATAATATGACTAATCTATTTTAATTTATATTAAATATTAATTTCTTTCTTTATTTTACTAAATATGGCAAAAAAGGACAAGAAAAATAAAGGAATTTCAAATAGATAAAGAAAGCAAGAACAAAAGCAAGAGTTAAACCACTAAGTAATCCTGCTTTAAAAGCGCTTTGAGGATTTAAATTAGCTATTAAATTTTTTTTCATTTATTATTTTAATTTATCTAAAGCTATTTTAATTCTTATTAGACTTTCTTTTTTTTCTAAAATTTCTAGTAATTCAGTAGGGCTAGGACTTTTTTCTAAACCAGATAAAGCTACTCTTAGTGGCCAAAATATATCACCGGGTGTTAAATTATTATCTATAGTTAATTTTTGGAGGATAGTATTTAATTCTTCTTTTTGCCAATTGTTTATATTTTCTAATTTATTTAGTAATAATTCTAGACCTTGTATAGTTTTATTTTTAGTACTTTTTTTAAAGATTAACATTTTAGAATTATAATTTGGTAATTTAAAAAGAAAAGAACTTAATTCTTTTAATTCAGCTAAATAATTAATTCTACTACTGAATAATTTTAATATATCTTTTATTTTATATTTATTATTTGGTAAAAATTTTGTAGTTAATTTAATTAAATTATTATATTCTTCCCCTCTTTTTTTAACTATATTTCTAATATATTCAGCATTAAACCAGTTTAATTTATTAATATCAAATATAGCTCCAGATTTATTTACTTTTTCTAAACTAAATTCTTTAATTAATTCATCTAAAGTAAAAAATTCTCTATCATTACCTGGATTCCAGCCTAAGAGAGCTATATAATTTATTAAAGCTATAGGTAAATATCCTTTTTTAATAAAGTCTTCTACTGTTACATCACCTTGTCTTTTTGATAATTTAGATTTATCACTATTCAGTAATAAAGGAATATGTGAAAAAATAGGAAGATTATAATTAAATGCTTGGTATAATAAAATATGTTTAGGTAAAGAAGGAAGCCATTCCTCTCCCCTAATAATATGAGTTATTTTCATTCTATTATCATCTATAATAACAGCTAAATGATAAGTAGGATATTGATCTGATTTTAAAATTATAAAATCATCTAAATCTTCTGTTTTAACATTAATATTTTTATATATTAAATCTTTTGCTTCTACTATTTTATTTTTAGGTATTTTAAAACGAATAACATAAATTTTATTATCTTTTAGTTTTTTACTTATTTCTTTTTTATTTAAATTTCTACAATATTCATCATATTTAGGTACTTGTTTATTATTTTCTTGTTTTTTTCTAATCTTAGCTAATCTTTTGGAAGAACAAAAACAATAGTATGCTTTATTATTTTTTATTAATTCTAGAGCTTTTTCTTTATATTTCTTTATATTTTTGCTTTGTATATATGGTTGATACTCCCCTTTTTCTACTATTTTATTATTTTTTAATAAAACACCTTCTTGAGGATTTATATTTACTAAGTTCAAAATTTTTATTAAATTTTTAGTAGCACCTTTTACATATCTTTTTTTATCAGTATCTTCTATTCTTAATATAAAATTACCTTTATTTTTTTGAGCTAAAAGATAATTAAATAAAGCTGTTCTTAAACCTCCAATGTGTAAATATCCTGTTGGACTTGGTGCGAATCTAGTTCTTATTTTCATATTATTTATTTTAATACTTTATTTTTTATAATTAAATAAGGAAAAACAATTATTGCTCTTAATATTCTTTTACTTCTTATTAATTTTGGTTGTTGTATTAATCTCCATAACCATTCTAAACCTAAACTTTTTAAGAATTTAGGTGCTCTTTTTATTACTTCAGAAAGAAAATCTAAAGTTCCTC
>Ga0187827_10009074_pt1 | contig 10621 bp, 10 predicted proteins | sample ETNtaG_39_FD_167969 | JGI IMG/M metagenome (GOLD analysis project Ga0187827, IMG submission 167969) | Marine microbial and viral communities from oxygen minimum zone, Eastern Pacific Ocean - ETNP2014_SV_150_PacBio MetaG (Illumina Assembly) | ecosystem: Environmental > Aquatic > Marine > Hypoxic... | reverse complement strand
CCTGCCACTGTGTTCACCCGCACCCGTACCGCGCTGGTGGATATCGAATCGGAAGATACGGGCGTGGCCGTTATCACCTTCAAAAGCGGGGCGCTCGGCGTGGTGGAAGCCACCACCGCCACAAGGCCCGCGGATCTGGAAGGGTCGCTTTCCCTGCTTGGCGCCGACGGCAATGTGGAAATCGGCGGCTTCGCGGTGAGCCAGATGCGGCAGTGGAATTTCAGCGAAAGTCTTCCCGGTGACACCGAGGTTCTGGAGCAATACAGCGAGAATCCCCCCAATGTTTACGGCTTCGGTCATGTGGCCTATCTGCGCCATGTGGTGGATGTCTTGAGCAACGGATCGCCGTCTCTGGTGGATGGGTCCGAGGGGCGCAAGTCCCTGGAACTGATCCACGCCATTTATCAGTCGGCGGAAACGGGAAAGGAAATCACCATCGACTCCGATTCCCACAGCACAAAACTGGGCCGGAAATGACCACAAAGATGATTCCGCTGGTGGATTTGCGCGCCCAGTATTTTGCCCACCGCGAGGAGCTGGACGCGGCGGTGGCCGAATGCGTGGAGAATGCCCGGTTTGTCGGCGGCCCCGATCACGAGGCCTTTGCCGGGGAATTCGCTGATTGGTGCGGGGGTGGTCATGTGGCGCTGGTGGGGAATGGCACCCATGCGCTGGAGTTCGCTCTGCGCGAACTTCTCGGTCCCGGCGACGGCCTGGGCGAGGTTATTACCGTCAGCCATAGCTTCATCGCCACGGGTGAGGCTATCGCTGCGGCAGGATATAAACCAGTCTTCGTGGATGTGGACCCCAGGACCTGCCTCATGGACAGCGCCGCTCTCGAGGCCGCCATCAGACCCGATACCCGGGCCATCGTTCCGGTGCATCTTTACGGCCAGATGGTGGAAATGGACAAGATCATGTCCGTGGCCAGGCATCACGGGCTTAAGGTAATCGAAGACGCGGCCCAGGCTCATGGGGCTAGGTGGAAGGGCAAGGGTCCGGGCCAGTGGGGCGACGCCGCCTGTTTTAGTTTCTATCCGGGAAAAAATCTGGGCGCTTGGGGCGATGGCGGCGCCGTGTTCACCCATGACGCCAATCTCGCCGGGCGCATCGCGCGCCATGCCGATCACGGCCGCGAGGACAAATACCGCCATGACATGGCCGGAACCAATTCCCGCCTCGACGGGCTTCAGGCCGCCGTGCTGCGGGTCAAGCTACGCCATCTGGAGGCATGGAACGAGGCGCGCCACCAAGTGGCGGCCTGGTATGACGAATTGCTGAACGGGGACGAAACCATGGCACGGATCGAAACCCGCGAGGACGCCGTTCATGCCCATCACCTCTATGTGGTGCAGATTAATGACCGTGACCGTGTGTTGGCGGCGCTGAAGGAAAATGGCATCCATGCCGGAGTGCACTATCCCGTTCCCCTGCACGAACAGCCGGTTTTTTCCGGGCTCGGTTGTGGGCCCGAAGACCTCCCCGTGACATCCCATGCGGCGCGCCGTGTGCTCTCGCTGCCCCTCTATCCAGAACTGGAGCGCACCGATGCCGAGCGCGTGGTTTCGACATTGAAAGAGGTCTTATCTCCATGAACGATCAGGCACAGATCCATGCCAGTGCGGAAATTCAGGATGGCGCCAGCGTTGGGCCGGGCACAAAAATCTGGCAGCATTGCATCGTCATGGCGGGCGCGGTTATCGGTGCCGACTGCGAGTTGGCTCATAATGTATTCGTGGAATCTGGAGTGGTGGTGGGCGATGGCGTGACCATCAAGGACAATGTGACGCTTTATGATGGCGTCACTATCGGAGACCGGGTTTTTATTGGGCCCAATGCGGTATTCACCAATGTCCGAAATCCCCGCGCCTTCATCAGCCGTAAGCACAATTACGCCACCACAACCATCAGCGAGGGCGCCAGCATCGGCGCCAACGCCACCCTCGTCTGTGGCGTAACCGTGGGGCACTATGCATTGGTGGGGGCGGGCTCGGTGGTGACAAAGGACGTGGCCGATTATGAAATGGTAGCCGGCAATCCGGCCCGTGCCATCGGCTGGGTGGGCTGCGCTGGAGAGCGGCTGGACGATGATCTTGTCTGTCCGGAAACGGGAGAACGTTATGAAAAAATGGAGAACGGCCTCATGCTGAGGGACGATCAGAAGGATACGCTGAAGGATACCGGGGGGGAATCATGACCAAGGCGAAAACAGATTTTGACACCGCGCGGGTAGACCTGTCGGACAAGGCGATTCTCGTGACCGGAGGAACCGGATCCTTTGGGCGGCATTTCGTGAAGACGGTTCTGGCAGGCTGCAGGCCGAAACGGCTCATCGTCTTCAGCCGGGACGAGGCCAAGCAGCACGATATGGCCCAGGACTTCTCGGGCCGGGAAAAAGAAGTATTGCGCTTCTTTATCGGCGACGTGCGTGACCGTGACCGTCTGGAAATGGCCATGCGTGAGATTGATATCGTCATCCACACCGCCGCTCTAAAACAGGTTCCGGCGGCCGAATACAACCCCTTCGAATGCATCAAGACCAACGTGCATGGCGCGGAAAACGTGGTCCAGGCGGCCATCCGTAAGGGCGTGAAACAGGTGGTGGCGCTGTCCACCGACAAGGCGGCCAGCCCGGTTAATCTCTATGGCGCGTCCAAGCTGGCTTCGGATAAGATTTTCGTGGCCGCCAACAATCTTTCAGGCAGCGTGGGCACGCGTTTTTCCGTGGTCCGCTACGGCAATGTTCTGGGCAGCCGCGGCAGTGTTGTGCCGCTCTACCAGAAACTCATCGCCGAGGGTGCCAAGACCCTGCCCGTGACCGATCCGCGTATGACGCGATTCTGGATCACTCTGGACCAGGGCGTGTGTTTCGTTCTGTCCTGTCTGCCCATGATGGGGGGCGGCGAGATTTTTATCCCCAAGATTCCCAGTATGAAGGTGGTGGACATGGCTACGGCGCTGGCGCCCGATCTGCCCCATGAGATGGTGGGCATCCGCCCCGGGGAAAAACTCCACGAGGTGATGGTTACCGAAGACGACGCCGTCAGTACCGTGGAGCTTTCCGACCGTTATGTAATCGAGCCTGCCATTCATCTCTGGGACTGGGAGGCTCCGGCCACGAACGGCAGCAAGCCGGTGGCCGAAGGGTTCCGCTACGCCAGCGACACCAACGAAGACTGGCTGGATGCCGAATCTCTGCGCGAGCTGATGGCTCATATGGAACAATGACTCCACGCCGCTTCCTTCCCTATGGCCGGCAACGGATCGGCGATGACGACATAGCCGCCGTCACGCAAGTGCTGCGTAGTGATGTGCTCACCACTGGGCCGAAGGTGGCGGCCTTCGAACAGGCGCTCGCTGGAGTCACCGGCGCGGCTCATGGGGTGGCCTGTTCAAGCGGCACCGCGGCGCTGCATCTGGCGGCCATGGCACTGGATATTGGTCCGGGAGACAAGGTGGTGGTGCCGGCGCTCACCTTTCTCGCCACCGCCAATGTGGTGCGCATGAGCGGCGCCGAGGTGGTGTTTGCCGACGTGGATGCGGAAACCGGGCTCATGGGGGGACAAGAACTGGCCGCTGCTCTGGCGCGGGACGGCTCCGAAACGGTTAAGGCCGTATTCCCAGTCCACTACGCCGGGCAATGCGCCGCGCCGGATCAACTGGCGGCGGCGGCCAAGGGCCTTCCCGTGGCGGCCGATTCCTGCCATGCTCTGGGCACGGCCTATGGGGTGGGTGGAAGAGTCGGTGATTGCCGCCATGCCGTGATGGAGACTTTTTCCTTTCACCCCGTTAAAACCATCGCCGCCGGCGAGGGTGGCGCGATAACAACCAATGACGGGGAGTTGGCGGAACGCCTGCGCCGGTTGCGCAGTCACGGCATGACCCGTGACGCGGAGTCCTTTGTCCGCGATGATTTCGCCCGTGACGAGGGCGGAGCCCCCAATCCCTGGTATTACGAAATGACCGAGCTGGGTATTAATTACCGGCTCAGTGAACTCCATTGCGCGCTGGGGCTGAGCCAGTTGGCGAAGCTTGAGACTTTCCGTTCCGCCCGCCGCGCTCTTGCCGCGCGCTATGACGAAAAATTGGCACATCTGGCGCCAGTGATACGGCCTCTGGGCCGTGTGGCCGGTTGCGATCCGGCCTGGCATCTTTACGTGGCGCGCATTGATTTTGCCGCCCTGGGGCTGGAGCGCGCGGCGGTCATGGCGCGGCTGACGGAGGCCGGGATCGGTACCCAGGTCCATTATTTGCCACTGCATATGCAGCTCTATTACCGGGACCGTTACGGCGAGATATCGCTGCCCGGCGCGGAAGCCTTTTATAGCCAGGCGCTTTCCCTGCCCCTGTTCCCGGACATGCAAGAAGAAGAGGTGGATTACGTGGTGAAGACGCTTAGCGAAATTACAGGCGCGGCCACATGAGCCGGTCGGTGTGCATCGTCCAGGCGCGTATGGCCTCGACCCGGCTTCCCGGCAAGGTGCTGTTGGAACTGGCCGGACGCACGGTGCTTTCCCATGTGCTGGAACGCTGCCGGGCCATACCGGGAATTGACGCCGTATGCTGCGCCTCTCCCGAAGGGGCCGATTGCGACCCGGTGGTGGCGGAGGCCAAACGCTACGGCGTGGAAATCTTCCGCGGCTCCGAGAAGGATGTGCTCGACCGCTATTACGGCGCAGCCAAGGCGCTCAATGCGGATTTTGTGCTGCGCGTCACCAGCGACTGTCCTCTCATCGACCCCGAACTTTGTGGCCGGGTGCTGGCCGAGGTGACGTCGGGGCGTGCCGATTTCGCCGTCAACAACATACCGGTGAGCTGGCCCCACGGCCTCGATTGCGAAGCCTTCACCTTCGCTTTGCTGGAACGGGCCGCCGCCGAGTCGCAGATTTTCACGGAGCGCGAACATGTGAGTCTCTTCATGCGCCATGCGTCGGGCGTGCGCCGCGCCAATGTAGCCGCCGAGGGAAAGGATATGAGCCATCACCGCTGGACCCTCGATGTGCCTCAGGATTACGCTTTCTTCGATGCGCTGTTTCCCCATCTTCCCGAGGGGCCGGAGGGGTGGAACTATCGCGTGCCTCTGGCCCTGGTTGAGGCCGACCCCGATCTGGCGGCCATTAACGTCGGCCATCAACATCCCCTGAAAAAATGAGCATTCTGTTTCGTGCTGACGCCGGTGTCGATATCGGTTCGGGGCATCTCATGCGCTGCCTTGGCCTAGCCCAATATCTGCGGGACCAGGGCGCGTTCTGTTCGCTCCTCACGACAGGAGTGGAAGAACCCGTTGTGGCCCGCTGGCGCGAGGAAGAGATAGACGTGCAGGAACATCAGGCCAGGCGCGGCTCACCGGAGGATGCTACGGCCACGCTGGCGGCGGCAGCGGCCGCCGGGGCGCAGTGGATTGTGGCCGACGGCTATGATTTTGGCCTCGACTGGCAACGGGCGGCGAAAGAAGGTGGGGTGGGGCTTCTCTGTTTCGACGATCTGGGCGGCGCGTCTTTCGCCGCCGATCTGGTGGTTAACCAGAATCCGGGGGCGCAAGACTTATCCTATGATATGGAGGGCGATGGCCGCGTTTTAGCGGGTGCGGACTATGTGGTGCTGCGGCGGGACATCCGCCGTCTGAAGCGGGAGGCATCCTCGCAACCACCGCATCTTCTCGTTACCTTCGGCGGCTATGACGGGGACAATCTCGCCCTTGCCGCCATGAGGGAGCTTGCCGGGGTGGAAACGCCCTTTGCCGCCACCGTGATCTGTTCGGCCGATGCGGATGGTCTGGCGGAAGCGCAAACCTTCGCGGCTTCCCATCCCGACCGGTTCCGCGTCTTGCCGCCCACCGACATCGCACCCTTGATGGCGGTGGCCGATCTGGTGCTTTGCGCCGGGGGTACCATGTCATTGGAAACGGCCTCACTAGGTATTCCCATGGTGCTGGTGACGGTGGCCGACAATCAGGAGCCCGGCGCGGCGGCTTTGGCCGGGGCCGGATGCGCCCGTCTGGCGGGGTCTGGCGTGGAGGCGCTTCCCGATGCCGCCAAGATTCTGTGTGATCTGATGCCTGACGCGGCCGCTTGCAAGGACATGGGCCGGGCCGGAATTGTCCTGGTGGACGGAGAGGGGGTGGCGCGCATAAGTGCCGCTATGGCAGGGGATCGCCCGATGAGGGAACATCATGGATAGGATCAATATAGAAGGCCGCGAGGTGGGCGAAGGCCGGCCCTGTTTCATTATCGCCGAGGTGGGGGTCAATCATAACGGTGACTCGGAGCTGGCCATGAAAATGATCGAGGCCGTGGCGCAGGCCGGGGCCGACTGTGTCAAGTTCCAGACCTTCCGGGCACAAGAGTTCGTCAACGACGCCGAAGAAACCTATACCTATAAATCCCAGGGCCGCGAGGTCACAGAATCCATGCTGGAGATGTTCCAGCGTCTGGAGCTGAAACCAGAGGTTTTTGCTCGCCTTTTTGAATACGCACGGGAGCTGGGACTGGTGCCGCTGTCCACGCCCACCGACCGCGAGGCGGTGGACCTTCTCGACGAACTAGGGACGGGAGCCTTCAAGATCGGCTCCGACGATCTTGTCTATACGCCCTTTTTGGAATACGTGGCGGCCAAGGGGAAACCGGTGATTTTGTCTACGGGTATGGCGGAACTAGAGGATGTTGAGCGGGCGGTGGCGGCGGTGCGCGGGGCCGGAAATGACCGGATCGCACTGCTTCATTGCGTGTCTCTGTACCCCACACCAGATGACCAGGTGAACCTGCACAGGATTGCCGCCCTGCGGGAACGTTTCGGTCTGGCGGTGGGATTTTCCGACCACAGTTCGGGAATCACGGCGGCGCTTGGAGCCGTGGCCCTGGGGGGCTGTATGGTGGAGAAGCATTTCACCCTGGACCGGAACCTTCCCGGCCCCGATCATTGGTTTTCAGCCGATCCGGCAGAGCTCAGGGAACTGGTTTCCGCCCTGCGCCGCGTGGAAGCGCATTTGGGAGCCGGGGATGTGGCCCTTGGCGAGGGCGAACAGGACATGGCGTCGCTGGCCCATCGTTCCATCGTTGCAAGCGCTGACCTTCCCGCGGGCCATTGCATCGGCGAAGGCGACCTTGCCTTCCGGCGGCCAGGCACGGGGCTTATGCCCTATGAGATGGATAAGGTCATCGGCAGGCGCACACGCGGCGCGGTGGCCGCCGGCACCCTGTTGGATTTTGGTATGCTTGATGACGAGGCCTGAGCGGCGCCGGGCATGAATAAGGGGAGAGGACATGGATAAGGAACGGTTCAAGAGGATGTTCCTGGAGATGATGGAAAACCGGGACAACCCGTATCATCCCATGGTCTGGATCAACGGTGATCCCAAGATCGGGCCGGGAACCTATATCGGTGGTTTTTCCGAGATCAACGCTTCGGGGGCGCGGGTGACCATCGGCGAGGCATGCGACATCGCCGCCTTCGTGGTGATCAATGTGAGCGACAGCCACCTACGGGCCATCGGTCTCGCCGATGCGCCGGAACTTCTCGATATCGAAATCGGCGACCATGTATTTATCGGCTCTCATTGCGCGGTACTGGGTGGGGCCAGGATCGGCCATCACTCGGTGATCGGCGCGGGGACCATCGTTCGGGAGGGCGAGATTCCGCCCTATTCCCTGGTGGTGGGAAATCCCATGGTGATCAAACCCGGATATTATGAAAAGAAACGTACCGCCAACGGCGGCACGTAGAAAATTTGAAAACCATGTGGGATGGGGATCAACAAAAGGCCGGAATTCCCCGGCTCTAGGAGGTTTTGATATGAAACACTGGATTATTGTTGGTGGCGGCTATCGTGGCATCGTGACAGCCCATCTTCTCACCAAGGCAGGAAACAAGGTCACTCTGGTGGAACGAGCCGGGTTCCTTGGCGGCATTATGCATTCCCCCCAATGGGAGGATATCTATGTGGATTATGGGTGCCACGTCTTCGATAATTCCGACAACCTCACCGCCGATCTTAATATCGAGATCATGGGAGGCGATGTAATCCCCGTGGATGTGGTCTACGCCTCCATCACCGACGGCAAGCGTACCGACGGCATCGCCATTCCCAATTTTACTCTGCTCGACTCCGAAACCAGAGAGCGCCTTCTGAAAGAGATATTAGCGGCTTGCGACGCGGGGAAAGATATGTGGGCGGAAGACAATCTGGACGGGGCCTTACGCGCCCGTTACGGCGACCTTGCGGCGGAACTGATCGCGCCGAAAGTCATGAAGCTGTTCGGAAAGCACCCCAAAGACCTCGACCCCTTGACCTTTAACATGGTGCCTTTTTCACGGCTCTATGCCGCCGATGACGACACCGCCCTGGAGCTGAAGAAAAATCCGGCTTATGACAAGGTGCTGGCGGCCTCGTCCCAGAGCGATCCCATGAAATTCTATCGTGACAGGGTCACCCATTTCCCGCACCGCAATTTCTATCCCGCCCACAAGGGAACGCGGGGGTTCTGCGAAAGTGCCCTTGCCCATCTCAAAAAACTTGGTGTGGAAGTAATACTGGAACACGGCACCAGCCGTATTGACAGAGGGGATGACGGCCTCACCGTTCACTTCGAGGACGGCGGCAAGATCAGCGGAGATAAGGTTCTGTGGACGCTTGGCGGCGGCGGATTGTGCCGGGCCCTGTTCGGTGAGGATCCTCTGGCGGACATGGTGCATCTCGTGCCCGCGGTCTTATACTATTTTTCCGTGGAGAAGGAGCAGGTCAATAAATACAGCTACATTCAGAACTTTACCCATGACTCGCTCGTTTACCGGGCCTCCGCGCCGGGGATTTACGGGAATCAGTTCCGTGCCGACGGCGCCACCTATATCTGCCTCGAATCACTCACTTCAAAGGATGCGCCGCTGTGGGACGATCCCGAGTCCTTCCTTGACCAGGTCTGGGAACAGGCGGTGGAGATGGGTCTTGTGAACGGCTCCCGGCCCGAGCACCACCATATCATTAAAGTTCCCGGTCCCTTTAAGGTGCCGAAGAAAGGGTTCGGCGCCGCCATAAAAGATGTGAGAGAGCGGATTGCTTCGTTTGGTGACGACGTGGTTCTGGCGGAACAGACGGCGTTTACCAAGGATGCTATTTACGGGCAGGTGAAGGATGTGGCGGATGGCTGAGTCCTCGACGATAAAATGCCCGGTACGGCTTATGGCAGGGGTCCATGTCTCATAAAGACGATACGCCTCCCAGCTGGGACCAGGTCTGGGAAGGGGTCTACGCGGGGGGGCAGGAAAACCGCTATCCCTGGGATGCGGTGGTGAGTTTTCTCTTTCGCCACCGTCCCCGCAACCTGACGCCGCAACAGACCAGGGTTCTGGAGGTGGGTTGCGGCACTGCGCCCAATCTCTGGTTCGCGGCGCGGGAGGGCTTCCAGGTCAGCGGCATCGACGGCAGCAAGACCGCCATCGCCCGGGCCCAGGAACGATTTGAGACTGAGGGTCTTTCCGGCGATCTTCGGGTTGGGGATTTCACGTCGCTGCCCTTCGCGGATGAGGAATTTCATCTCGCCATCGACCGTGCCGCGCTGTCCACCTGTGGTCTGGAATCGACGCGACTAGCCATTGCTGAGGTTCACCGGGTATTGCGTCCGGGCGGTGTGTTTTTCTGCAATCCCTACAGCCACCGCCATCCCAGCCTTGCGAGCGGCAACCCTGGTGGTGACGGGCTGACGGTGGATATCTCCGCCGGCTCCCTGGTGGGGGCGGGCCAGATATGTTTCTACGACCATGAAACACTTCTTGGGCAGCTCCCCGATACTCAGTGGCGGGTGCTGGCGCTGAGTCATATGGAGGTGGAGCCCATCATGGGAGAGGCCAAGACCGGCGTGGCCGAGTGGCGGCTGGTGGCCGAAAAGATATGACCGTTCCCCACAACCGTCTGACTCATGGCCGCGAAGAAGCGGAAGCCGTCCGCGCCGTGGTGGAAAGCGGCCACTGGGCGGCGGGGGCGGAGACAACGGCGCTCGAAGCCGATCTGGCCCACCTCACCAGCCGCAAGGAAGCGGTGGCCGTGGGGTCGGGGTTCGCGGCACTGCGTCTGGCGCTGATGGCATTAAGGGTGGGCGAGGGGGACGAGGTGGTGATTCCCGCCTATTGCTGCGTCGCCTTGCCCAATGCGGTGCTGGCCCTGGGCGCGGTTCCCGTGACCGCCGACGTGACGCCAGGCACATGGTGTCTTGATCCGGCGGTGGTGGAAAAGATGGTGACACCCCGGTGCCGGGCTATCATCGCTGTGCATAGTTTCGGGGTTGCGGCGGATATGGCGGCCCTGCGAAAGATCGGCCCGCCGCTGATCGAGGACTGTGCCCACGGCCTGATTGAGGGTGGCATGGGCAGGCAGGGGGATGTGAGCGTTACTTCCTTTTACGCCACCAAGCTTGTGGCGGCGGGGGAGGGAGGCGCGGTTCTGGCCGATGATCCGGCCCTTGCCGCCACGGTGCGCTCGGCCCGTGACTATGGAGATCAGCCCGCCAGTGCGCTGCGCCAGAATGATAAGATCACGGATTTGTGCGCCGCCCTGGCCCGCGTCCAGCTAGCCCGGTTGCTGAAGATGATCGAACGCCGCACCGAACTGGCAAGGACATATCTGGAAAGT
>Ga0187827_10009072_pt1 | contig 10622 bp, 10 predicted proteins | sample ETNtaG_39_FD_167969 | JGI IMG/M metagenome (GOLD analysis project Ga0187827, IMG submission 167969) | Marine microbial and viral communities from oxygen minimum zone, Eastern Pacific Ocean - ETNP2014_SV_150_PacBio MetaG (Illumina Assembly) | ecosystem: Environmental > Aquatic > Marine > Hypoxic... | reverse complement strand
CAAGACGGTTCAAAAAATAATCTGGCGTAATATGAGTATGTGAATTGACATTCTGATACCCATCAAGCAAATGGACATATGGCAAGTCCTCATAGAGATGCCACCAAAAGTCAGCGCACTCATCCCTTCGAGTTTCTGAGAAATCTATAACGTTCATAACTCACATTACCCTCCATTAGAAAACTGCGCTTTCCAAGTTTCATAATCCGCCAGCACACCAACCACGCCACCGTCCAAGCCCCGCTCAACCCGAAAACCCAATCGCTTCATCAAATTAATCGAATTATCGTTCCAACCCAGAACACCTTGAATAATCCGCCCAAGCCCCAACGTCTCAAATCCCCATGGAATAATCGCCATCCCCATCTCCGACGCATAGCCCTGCCCCCAATAGTTTTTGCCCAACGCATAGGTCAATTCTGCTTCAATATAACCCGGATCATATCCCACCCGCCGATGCGGTTCCTCCACCGACAGCAAGTACCCAATCGCCTCTCCTTCACCAGGATCATGAGTCTGAAAACCCATCAAACCGATCAAATTTCCCGTATTTTTTAGGGCCACCCCCTTCAAACCAAACAAATTTTCAGGATCAATATGCTCCTTTGCAAAGCCTTTCTTGATCTCTTCAGGCGTCCCTTTTCGACCCGACCATGCTTTTTTTATTTCTGGATCAGCATAAACCAGATCGTAAATCGCGTTCAAATCGTCATGGCATAACTGACGTAAAATCAATCTTTTGGTCTCTAAAATGGGCATAGACCTTTCCTTTTTCCCGTGAATTTGTTAAATTCACGTCAAATTCATGGCACACATGAACTATAAAAAAACCGTATATTATTGAAACACAGCGGATAACCGCCACGTCACAACTGAAAAGGGGTTGACCCAAAAGAATCAACACACCGCATGTACCTGTCGGTGTGATCTGGGGTCCTCGCGCCGTCCCGCCAAGAACTCGCGCGAGGGCCTTTTTTATGTACCCTCCCGAAAATGGCAAGAAATAAGATGTGAGAAAACTCTTCAGAGTAAGGTATGATCTTCACGCTTCTCACATCTTACCTCTTACCGCCTCCATCACGTCGTCCCGCCGAGAACTCACGTGACTCAGGCACACCCGATGGCCGTCCTTTGGGCCAACCACCAAAACTGCTAACTCCTTTAAATTCAACGTTTTGACCAAAATGTAAAAAGCGCCTACTTATCCCTCCGCCATTTCGCAATAACGAAGGACTAAGCAGGCGCCTCAAGGACTGGTAGGGCGAACCCTGCAGGAACATACGTTCCGAATATTGTTTTTTCTGTTGGCCAGTCAGCACAAAATATAGCCAATCGCAATTTTGAGGTCAAGCCGATTTATTGCAAATTGCAAATTGCAGATTTTCTCATATCTGCCTGAAAAAACAGTACATTGGCGTGCACAAAATTTTCTTCTATTCACTCCCAAATTCCAATGCACGGAGATCTCATGGCTATTCGTCTCGGCATCGTTGGGGTGGGCGCATTTGCCCAGCATTTCATTACGCTTTTCAAAGCGCACCCTGACGTCGATCAGGTCATCCTTTGTGATTTGGATGCAGAAAAACTTCAAAATAATTCAGAAAAACATGGCATTGATGAAACGTCATCATCGCTCGAAGATCTGTGTGAAACCGACATCGACGCCGTGGCACTCTTCACACAAAATTGGCTCCACGGCCCACAAGCAGCACAAGCACTCTGCGCTGGCAAACACGTTTACTCAGCCGTGCCGCCTGGCATCACAATCGACGAACTTCGCGCCATTGCCAATGCAGTGAAAGAAACGGGCAACATCTATATGCTCGGGGAAACCAGCTATTATTATCCCGCAGTCATCTACTGCCGTCAGCGCTTTCATGAAGGCGCCTTTGGCGACATTGTCTACGCCGAAGCCGAGTACTATCACGATTGGGATCACGGTCTCTACGACGTTGCCAAATGGCGGGGCGGAGACAATTGGCGTGAAACCGCAGGCGTCCCTCCCATGTTCTATCCCACACACTCCACCAGCCAAATCCTCTCCATAACCGGCGCACGAATGACTCACGTCTCCTGCCAGGGATTCACAGATCATCACGAAGACGAAATCTACAAATCCAACCAGTGGAACAATCCATTCAGCGATGAATCTGCCCTGTTCAAACTCTCCGATGGCAGCACCGCACGCATCAATGAATTTCGCCGGATCGGTCACCCTGGCGCTGTACGCATGACCATGTTTGGCACACAAGGCAGCTTTGAACACAACACGTCTGGTGCCGCCTGGCTCACCAAAGACCGATCTGAACGCGAATCCCTCGACGATCACCTCACGTGCCGCCGCCCAACCGCCCGCGTTGAAGGTGACATGGACAAAGTCACCGCAGATGACGGAACGCACCACACCGTTGCACCCGTTCATCCCGTTCACCGCCTGCCCAATGAATTCAAGGGCCTGCCCAATGGCCACAACGGCTCACATCAGTTCCTCGTTGACGACTTCGTTCGCGCCTGCAACACCAGCAAAATACCGCCCAACAACATTTTTGAAGCGGCCCGTTACATGATCCCCGGCATCATTGCCCATGAATCTGCCCTCAAAGGCGGCGAATTGCTCGAAATCCCCGATTTAGGTGATCCCCCCACAGAGAACCGATTGGAAATCGACTGATCACAAATTTGGTTGTGTTTCTCACAGAATCGCATTATTGTTTCCGCACCAATGAAATTTAACTTTCGATCATAAATGATTTTCCGCGCACAAAACAGGCGGGCAGGGGAACCCTGCCCCTACCGTGGATGGCTCACATCGTGAAAAATTGGCCTTTATCGCATTTCATCATGCACTGAATATGTAAACCAGGAGGCTCCCTTGTCCTACTTCTCTGACGGAGAAAAGACCTTCTTCAAAACAAATGGCTACGTCGTCAAACCCAATGTGCTCAGACCTGAACTGATCGAAAATGCCAAAGACGTCTTGTGGGATCACATTGACGCAGACCGCGAAGATCCACAAAGTTGGATCGACGCTGGCCCCAGAGGCAACTTGCCCTGTAGCGATCATCCTGCAATCAAAGCAACCGTGCTCGACACCCCCCTTTATGACATGGCCGAAGAAATCGTTGGCAAAGATCAGCTTCGACCACCGGGTGGACCGCTTTGCAAAATGAACTATCCCACCGGACACAAAAACTGGCAACCGCCCAGAGGTCACCTCGACGGGTACACCGTTGACCATGTGGCCGGAACCTTTACGATCGGCGTCACAATCAACATCAGCGACATCTTACCCCAGGGCGGTGGCTTTACCGCGTGGGCAGGATCACACCTCAAAGTGGCCGAACACTTCAAAAAACATTCGCTGCTCACTGGCTGGGACGTCAACCGGGGCAAGGTAGACAACCTGACGGATCTGCCCGGTCGCTACGAACACGCTGCACCAGCAGCCTCCGTCGTCTTCTGGCATCACTACATGCTACACACCGCCAGCATGAACTGCCAGGACACCATTCGCATGGCCTTTGTCACTCGCTTTTCATTCAAAAACCTGAACGAAATCATGTTTGACTTGCCCAATGACCTGTGGGGTCAATGGGACGGATTGCGCGACATCAACTAACAGGAGCGATATGAAACTCGGATACGGCACCTACGGAATGCAAAACGAAAACATATTCGAAGCGCTACCTCGCCTGCGGGAAATCGGATACGAAGCCCTCGAAATAAGCACCGGAGACGACTGGCATACAGCCCCCCACAAATTTGACACTGCTTCACGCGAAAAACTCGTCAAAACCATTCAGGATCTCGGATTCGAATCTCCCGTCACAATGGCGCTCTTGCCCATCTGCACACAGGGCGATGAACGCCCCAAAATCCTCGAGAAATTTGATGCCGCCTGCCTCCTCGCCAGTGACCTCAACTTCAGCAATGTCCCCGGTATTCTCGTCAGCACCTTAGGCGGTCTCAAAGGCTCCTGGGACGAAGTCAAAAATACCCTCTGTGACCTGTTGATCGAATTAGGAGACCGCGCTGCAAAACACAATATCATTCTCGCAACCGAACCCCATGCAGGTCAATTGGTCGATACACCAGAAAAAGTCGATTGGGTCATGAAACAAACCAACCACAACAACGTCAAAGTCAATTTTGACATAAGCCACTTTTACGTGGACGGATTCGACCTGCAAACAAGCGTTGACCTGTGCGCTCCCTACACCGTGTCCACCCACATCAAAGATGGCCACAGAGTCGATGGCAAAGTGCAATACCAGCTGCCCGGCGAAGGCACCCTCGACCTCATCGCTTATTTCAAAGCCGTAGCCGCCGCAGGCATCACCGTCCCAATCACCGTCGAAATCACGGGACAAATCTGGAAATTGCCCGACTACGATCCGTGGTCCGTTGCTGAACAGTGTTTCAAAGCGCTGGATGATGCGAGGGGATGACAATGCCTCTCAACATACTCCTCATCTTAACCGACCAACAACGCTGGGACTCCCTCGGCTGTTACGGCACCCCAGGTGTCCACACCCCAAACCTCGACCGTCTGGCCAGTGAAGGCACGCGCTACAGCCAGTGTTATGTCAACAACCCCATTTGCACACCCAGCCGCGCCAGTATCTGGACTGGCAAACACCTCCCAGGCCACGGCGTCTATCGCTTACATGACGTTCTCCCACAAGACGAAATCCTTTTCCCATACCATCTGCGCGAAGCTGGATACGACACCGCCCTCTTTGGCAAACTCCACGTAGCTGGTCACATGTGGGAAATGAAATATCGCCATCGCTTCGACGGCTTCAACACCTACGAATGGGCACCCGATCCCAACGGATATCACGGATGTGACACCGCCTACTTTCGCTGGCTTGCGGTTCACCATCCCGACATCCTCGAACGCTGGAAACGCGATGGCAACCGCATCGGCCATGTTCGCGCCGAAGCTCACTTCACCACCTGGGCTGCCGAACGCACCATCGATTACCTCCATCGCATGCGTGGCACACACCAGCCCTTCTTCTGCTGCATGAGCGTCTTTGATCCGCACAGTCCCTATACCAATTACCCAGAAGAATACCGCGACCACCTCGACACAGACGCCCTGCCCAAAATCTTTGCCACAGACGAATCTTTTGACCATCGCCCCATCGCACATCGACGTGAACGCGGCAAAGGATCTTTCCCATCGGAAGAAACCCTGCACGAAAGCCGCATCGGCTATCACGCAGGCGTCGCACTTATCGATGAGCAAGTCGGTCGCGTATTACAAGCTCTCGACGACACCGACTTTGCCGACAACACCATCGTCATCTTTGCCAGCGACCACGGCGACATGCTCGGCGACCACGGCCTCACTGTAAAAGGCGCATTCATGTACGATGCCTGCACGCGCGTACCAATGATCATTCGTGTACCAGGCGAACCCGGAGGCCAAACAACCAACGCGCCCTGCCAACTTCACGACATTGCTGCTACAGCCTTAAACATTGCCGAATGTGATGGAGCAGATATCATCGAACAAATGCCTGACTCGCGTGATCTCTTCAACATCAACGCCCTGCAAGAGCGCGGCCATGCCGTCTGTATGCACCGCAACTCAAGCATTGTCAAAGGCGGCTATCACGACCCACCGCTTCACATTACCATGTGGCGAGAAGACCGCTACAAACTCAGCGTCTATCATGCACCAGAACCCGGCCCCGACGATTGTCCGGGTGAACTCTTTGACCTCGAAACCGACCCCCATGAAATGAACAACCTGTGGTACGACGCCGATGCACAGGACACCCGAGATCAGTTGATTCACAAACTCACATCCTTTCTTGTCCAACAGGACGCACAAGGACGCGCACGAGGCGGTCAGGCTCTGCCACCGGGGTTTGGGGGATGAAAATTAAAAATCGATTATCTGATGAAATGTCCGAAATTGCTTGGGCGACTGACTACCGATTGATATTCTGAAAGGCAATCCCCCTGTGGTGCCCCTTTGAAAAAGGGGGAAATATATGGATTGTTCTGATCGTTTGTTGTGCATTTTGTTTCTAATTTTTTTACCTGGAAATCTCATGACCAAAACCATCATCATGCCCAAATACGGGCTTCAGCAAGACGAAGGTACTGTTGTTGAATGGCGTATCAAAGAAGGCGATCAGGTCAACAAAGGCGACATACTCCTTGATCTGGAAACCGACAAAGCCCTCTTTGAATACGAATCGTCCGAAAGCGGTTACATCCGCAAACTCGTCGCTCAAAACGGCGATGTTGTCCCGGTTCTCTCGGTCATTGCGCTCCTCACCGACGAAGCCGACGAAGCCATTGATGAAAGCGCCCTCTCCGACGCGCCAGAACCAGCAGTCGTTGAAGCCTCCCCCGAACCAAAAGCGCCATCAGAAGTCCCGCCAACGGCTCCAACCGAACGCATCAAACGATCTCCCGCAGCTCGGCGTCGAGTCCTCGAACTCAATATCGAACTCGCCACCATCACCGGAACCGGCCCAGGTGGTCGCATCGTACAAGTCGATGTCGAAAACGCAGCCACAAAAGCCCCCACAGTAACAGCAGGCAGCTCATCCCTATCAAAAATGCGGCAGGCCATAGGCAAAACCATGGCCTACAGCAAAAGCACCATCCCGCATTTCTACGTCGCCACCGAAATTGACATGACCGACGCCGAAACCTGGCGCAAAAATCTAACAGAAACCGACGCCATCAAACTCTCCGTCACCGACCTCTTTGTCAAAGCCGCCGCCGATGCGCTCACCCAATATCCGGCACTCAACGCCAGCCTCAGCGGAGACACAGCCGTCATTATTCACGACACCGTAAACATAGGCCTGGCCGTTGGCACTGACGACGGCCTCGTTGTCCCCGTCATTCCAAACGCACAAAAAATCTTCCTCGCCGACCTTGCCGATGAACGCGCCCAACGTGTTGACGAAGCGCGACAGGGCAAACTGCGAGGTGATGCCAACGCCACCTTCACCATCTCAAACCTGGGCATGTACGGCGTCACATCCTTCACCGCCATCGTCAACCCACCCGAAGCCGCTATCTTAGCCGTCGGTGCCGCCATCCCCCGCGTTGTCCCCATCGGTGACTCAATGACCATTGCCGTTCGCCAAATCGCCGAAGCCACGCTCTCAGCCGATCACCGATTGGTTGACGGCGTTGTAGCAGCACAGTTCTTACAAGCCCTGAAACAGAATTTGGAAGATGTGAAAAAATTGGAAGGGTGGTTGTAACGCTCGTCCTTCCTCGCTGGATCACGGAGGGTCACGGATGAGAACGGAAAGACACGGAACCCAATCGACTTCAGAGCAACATCCAAAAGGAGACGTATATGCCCCTACCCCCAGAATCCCTAATCAAAATGTACCGCGCCATGCTCCGCATCCGTCGCTTCGAAGAACAAATCTGGGAAGTCTACACCAGCGGCCTCATGCACGGCCTGGCCCACCTCTACATAGGAGAAGAAGCCGTTGCCGTAGGTGTATGCTCTGCCCTTCGCGACGATGACTTTATCACCAGCACCCACCGAGGCCACGGACATTGTGTTGCCAAAGGCGGCAACCTCGAAGCCATGATGGCCGAAGTCATGGGTCGTGTCACAGGCCACTGCCGTGGCAAAGGCGGCTCCATGCACATCGCCGACATGTCTGTTGGCATCCTGGGCGCAAACGGCATCGTAGGCGGTGGATTTGGCATTGCCACAGGTGCGGCCCTCTCGGCCAAACAGCGCGGCACAGACCAGGTCGCCGTCTGTTTCTTTGGCGACGGCGCATCCAATCAGGGCATCTTCTTTGAAGTCATGAACTTTGCCGCCATCTGGAACCTCCCCGTCATCTATGTTTGCGAAAACAACCACTACGGCGAATACACCCCCACGGGCAATGTCACTGCAGGCAAAAGCATTGCCGATCGCTCCAAACCCTTTGGCATTCCCAGCACAACCGTAGATGGCAGCGACGCCATTGCCGTTCACGAAGCCACCGCCGAAGCCGTTGCACGCGCCAGAAAAGGCGAAGGAGCTACACTCATTGAATGCGACACCTACCGCCACAAAGGCCACCACGTTGGCGACCCAGGTGAAGACTACCGTCCGCAAGAAGAACGAGACGCCTGGATGGCAAGAGACCCCATCCAAATTTTGCGACAAAAATTGATGGACGACAACCTCGCCTCTGAAGCCGAACTGGATGGGGAAGTGCGCGAAGTCGAAAAAGAAATGGAAAACGCACTCGAAGCTGCCAAAGCCGCATCTTATCCCGAAGTCTCGGAGGTAAACCAGCATGTCTACGCCTGAAAAAGAAATGACCTTTGGCGAAGCCGTCAAAGAAGCCATTGCCGAAGAAATTCGTCGCGATCCAACCGTCTTTCTTATGGGCGAAGACGTTGGCAAAGCAGGCACCGTCTTCAAAGTTCTCACCGGCTTGCACGACGAATTTGGCGACGACCGCATCATCGACACCCCCATTGCCGAAGCGGGCCTGGTCGGCTTAGGCGTTGGCGCTGCCCTCACGGGCTCGCGCCCTATCGTAGACGTCATGTTTGGCGACTTCATCACCCTGGCCATGGACCAAATTGTCAACCAGGCCGCCAAACTTCGCTACATGTCCGGCGGGCAAGCCACCGTGCCGATCACCATTCGTACCACCATGGGCGCAGGCCGTTCATCGGCGGCACAACACTCTCAAAGCTTGCACGCCTGGCTCGCCCACATCCCCGGCCTGAAAGTCGTCATCCCATCAACACCCGCCGATGCCAAGGGCCTATTCAAAAGTGCCGTCAGAGACGACAATCCCGTCGTCATCTTCGAAGACAAAATGATGTATGCCCTCAAAGGCATGGTCCCCGAAGATGACTACACCATCCCCTTTGGCCAGGCCGACATCAAACGCGAAGGCGACGACGTCACCCTCATCGCAACCTCCAGCATGGTTCATGTTGCCCTTGAAGCGGCCAATGCCCTTGCCGATCAGGGCATCAGCGCCGAAGTCGTTGATCCACGCACCATTGTCCCACTCGACGGTGAAACCCTCATCGAATCCGTAGTCAAAACCACCCGCGCCGTCATTATTGACGAAGGCCACAAAAGCTTTGGCATCACAGGCGAAATTGCATCCCTTGTCTACAACGGTGCCTTCGACTACATCGACGCCCCCATCGTTCGCCTCGGCGCAATGGACGTTCCCGTTCCTTTTAGCAAACCCCTTGAAGATGCGACGATTCCCACAGCAGAAAATGTGATCAAAGCGGTGCAGGAGATGAAAATCAGATAGCTTTAAAAACATACCATGAAAAGCAATGCCCGGCGGAATCATCAGCCGGGCATTTGTGTTTTAATCAAAACAACGAATTTGCCATCATAATCGCCTGCCCGATATATGCTGACCACATTAAGAAACGGTTGCACCATGCACATGTTTCTCCTACATAATGGTATAACCGAACCAACAAAAAGGAGCACCCGCTTGAACCAAAACGCAAACATCGAACAATTTTCAAAACGGTAACAACGATTGGCACTGCACCTTATGGAAGGATGTTAAAATGAGTATTCTTGAGCAAATAGGAAATACACCGCTGCTAAAGTTGAATCACGTAGTCGAGACACCCGATGTAGACATTTATGTCAAGTGCGAATTCTTGAACCCCGGGGGAAGCATCAAAGATCGAATGGCGCTTCGGATGATTGAAGCGGCAGAAAAAAGCGGCAAGCTAAAACCGGGGGGGACAATAGTTGATCAGTCCAGTGGAAACACGGGTCCCGCCCTTTCATTTGTCGGGGCCGTGAAGGGTTATGACGTTGAAATATTCTTACCCGCCCAACTTTCCAGTTCATACAATCCTGAGGATCGGATCAGAATTGCAAAATTGTTTGGTTGTAAAGTAACACCTGTAGATTTGAACGATCACATGGCCGATATCGATAAGCTGGACAGCATAGAAAGAGCAGCAGCCTTTGTGGCCACAAGAATGAAACAGTGCTACGACCTGCAAGAGGCTGACCCATCAAATTGGTGGGCCAACCAATTGTGTAATATCGATAATACAAAAGCTCATCGAGAAGAAACAGGCAAAGAGATATTAGAACAGATGGATGGAAAGGTCGATGCCTGGGTCGCTTCTATAGGCACTGGCGGAACGATTATAGGCGTAGCTGAAACGCTCAAAAAAAAGAATCCGGATCTGGTTGTTTCTGGCGTTTTGCCCACAGATGATCCAAGAATCGAATGGGTTCGATCACGTGCGGTTCATAAATACCTGGAAAAATTTGGTCTTCCCAGGTTGAGGTTTCTCATCGAGGACGTTCTTGAAGGGAACCTTCTGGATCATGAGATCACAGTAAAAAATGAAGATGCCGTGAATATGGCAAACCGGTTATGTCGAGAAGAAGGACTCTTTTGTGGGATGTCATCAGGGGCTAATGTTTGGGCCGCTATTGAAATGGCCAGGACAATGAAAAAGGGCTCAAGAATAGTCACCGTCCTGGTCGACAGAAGAGACAGATACTTTGCAGAGTACCCCAATGAACATTACGTGGTTTGAATTTCGTGCTTAGGGTATGATCGGCGGATAGTAGGGTTGAAAATATGTTGAACATAAATTTATGAAAATGA
>Ga0187827_10009071_pt1 | contig 10623 bp, 6 predicted proteins | sample ETNtaG_39_FD_167969 | JGI IMG/M metagenome (GOLD analysis project Ga0187827, IMG submission 167969) | Marine microbial and viral communities from oxygen minimum zone, Eastern Pacific Ocean - ETNP2014_SV_150_PacBio MetaG (Illumina Assembly) | ecosystem: Environmental > Aquatic > Marine > Hypoxic... | reverse complement strand
GTAGACTTACACAAAAAAGAAGGGAAATCTGGATTAGAGCTTGTAATGACCGTTTTACATGCAGGGGGAAAATTTGACAAAGACACATATAAGGTTTCAGGAGGACTGCACGGGGTTGGGGTGTCCGTTGTAAACGCTCTTTCTTCTCACTGTAAAGCAACAATATACAGAGATGGGGGCGTTTTTGTTCAAGAATATAAAAAAGGGATAGCACAGGAAACAATAAAAAAAACAAACACAACAAACAAAACAGGAACAACAATAAATTTTACCCCAGATTATGATGTTTTTGTTGAACAAGAATATGAACATGGAATTATAAGCGAAAGACTTAGAGAGCTTGCATATTTAAACAGCGGAGTTAAAATTATTTTAATTAACAAAAAAACAAAAGAACAAGAAGAACATTTTTATAAAGGGGGCCTATCAGAGTTTGTTAAATATTTAAACAAAAACAACACTCTTCTTTTTGCAGAGCCAATTCACATTAAAGGAGAAAAAGAAGGGGTTCCAGTAGACCTCTCTTTAGGCTATAATGAGACATATTCTTCAAACGTTTTAACCTTTGTAAACAACATTAACACAATTGAAGGAGGAACTCATTTAGCGGGATTCAAAACAGCCCTAACAAGATCTTTAAATCAATATGCAAATAAAAACAAATTAATAAAAACAAAGAAAAACGAAAACATTTCATTAAGCGGAGACGACGTTAGAGAGGGAATCACTGCAATTCTTTCTATTAAAGTGCAAGAACCTCAATTTGAAGGACAAACAAAAACAAAACTGGGAAACGGGGAAATAAAAGGAATTTGTGACTCCATTATAATGGAAGGGCTTTTTGATTTTTTAGAAAGAAATCCAGATGTTGCAAAAACAATTATTTTAAAAGCAGAAAACGCAGCAAAAGCAAGAGAGGCGGCAAAAAGAGCAAGAGAGCTTGTTAGAAGAAAGGGGATTTTGGATATTTCAGCCCTTCCCGGAAAGCTTGCAGACTGTTCTGAAAAAGACCCAACATTAAGCGAGCTTTATATTGTTGAGGGAGACTCTGCTGGAGGCTCTGCAAAACAAGGAAGAAACAGAAGATATCAGGCCATTCTTCCCCTAAGGGGAAAGGTTATAAATTCAGAAAAAGCAAGAATAGACAAACTTTTAAACAACAATGAAATACAAACACTAATAACAGCTTTTGGTGCAGGATTTGGGGGAGATGGAGACACAGAAGAAACCTCTGCTGGAGACTTTAACATAGAAAAATTACGCTATCATAAAATAATAATTATGACAGACGCAGACGTTGATGGTTCTCATATTAGAACCCTTTTGCTAACGTTTTTATATAGAAAAATGCCAGAGCTGATTTTGGGAGGATTTGTATATATAGCCCTTCCCCCTTTATACAAAATTGTAAAGGGGAAAACAGAAAAATGGGCATACACAGATCAAGAAAAAGAACAGATTGTACAACAACATAAAGAAAAGAATCAAAAAGTTGAAATTCAAAGATACAAGGGCCTAGGGGAAATGAACGCAGAACAGCTTTGGGAAACAACAATGAACCCAGCAAACAGGACCTTATATCAAGTAACCCTTGAACAATTAAAAGACCCAAATAAAGTTTTTGCAGATTTAATGGGAGACGACGTGGAGCCTAGAAGAGAATTTATTTTAAAAAATGCCCAATATGCAACCAACATAGACACATAAAAAATGGAAGAAAACTTTAAAAATCAAAACATTTTAGGAAGAGACCTTGTTGATGAAATGGAAGAATCATACTTATCATATGCAATGTCTGTTATTGTTAGTAGGGCCCTTCCAGATGTTAGAGATGGTCTAAAACCAGTACACAGAAGGGTTTTGTTTGGGGCCTCTGGCATAGGGGCACAGTGGAATCGCAAACACAAAAAAAGCGCAAGAATTGTTGGAGAGGTTATGGGAAAATATCACCCACATGGAGATCAATCTATTTATGATTCTTTAGTCAGAATGGCCCAGCCCTGGTCCTTGCGATATTTATTAATAGATGGGCAGGGAAATTTTGGGTCTGTTGATGGAGATGGGGCTGCGGCAATGAGATACACAGAAGCAAAAATGTCAAAAATAGCATCAGAAATGTTAAAAGACATTGAAAAAGAAACAGTAGGCCTTCAATTTAATTTTGATGATACACTAGAAGAACCAACCGTTTTACCTTCTCAAATTCCAAACCTATTAATGAACGGGTCTGAAGGGATTGCTGTTGGAATGGCCACAAAAATCCCCCCACATAATTTAAAAGAACTAATTTCAGGGCTTGTTGCCCTTTTAGAAAATCCGGAAATTACAAATGAAGAAATTTTTATAAACCACATTAAAGGCCCAGATTTTCCAACAGCAGGATATATAATGGGAATTGATGGAATTAAAGAGGCCTATACAACTGGACGTGGTCGGGTTATTATGAGAGGAAGGGCCTCAATCACAGAACAAGAAAACGGAAAAGAAACCATTATTATTAAAGAAATTCCATACCAAGTTAATAAATCAAATTTAATTGAAAAAATAGCAGACCTTGTTAGAGATAAAAAACTAGAAGGGATTTCTGATCTAAGAGACGAGTCTGATAAAGACGGAATGCGAGTAGTAATAGAATGTAAACGAGACGCAATAGCAGAAATTATTTTAAACAATCTCTACAAACAAACACAACTACAAGACACTTTTGGAATTATTATGCTTGCCATTGTTGGAGGCGTTCCAAAAGTTATGGGAATTAAAGAGGTTTTAAAACAATTTCTTCTTTTTAGAAGAGAAATAATAATTAAAAGAACAGCCTTTGATTTAAAAGAAGCAGAAGCACGGGCGCATATTTTAGAGGGATTAAAAAAAGCATTAGAAAATATTGATGAGGTCATTGGTCTTATTAAAGGGTCCAACAGCCCAGAAGAGGCAAAAGAAAAATTAGTAATAAAATTTCAATTTACAGAAATACAAACAAAAGCAATTATGGACATGAGACTACAAAAGCTAACCTCTCTTGAAACAGGAAGGCTTATTGAAGAATTTAACGAAATACAAAAACAAATTATAGTTTATAAAGAAATTTTAGAAAACTATGAAAAACAAAGTCAAATAATCAAAGAAGAACTTTTAGAAATCGATTTAAAATATTCAGATGATCGCAAAACAGAAATTATTCCTATTAGTGGAGACTTAACAGTGGAAGACATGATTGCAGATGAAGACATGGTTGTTACTATTAGCCACAATGGATATATTAAGCGCCTTCCTGTTTCAACCTGGAAAACACAAAACAGAGGAGGAAAAGGAATGAAGGGGGCAAACACAAAACAAGACGATTATGTGGAACACCTGTTTATTGCCTCAACACACAACACAATGATGTTTTTTACAAACACAGGAAAATGTTATTGGTTGAAAGTTCATCAAATTCCCCAGGCCTCAAGAACCTCTCAGGGGCGAGCAATTATAAACCTAATTGGGTGTGGCGCCGAGGACAATGTAAAAGCCTTTGTTTCAGTTCAAGATTTTTCAGAAGAACAACAATTAATTATGTGTACAAAAAAAGGCTTAATTAAAAGAAGCAAATTAATGCTTTATAGTAAGCCAAGAAAGGGAGGAATTTATGCCATTGATGTTAATGAAGGAGACGAATTAATTCAGGCAAAGGTAACCCTGGGAGACCAAGACGTCTTATTGGCAACAAACAATGGAAAATCAATTCGATTTAATGAAAAACAAATAAGATCTACAGGAAGAAAAACAAAAGGAGTTACCGGAATCAGAATGTCCTTTAAAGATGATTATGTAATTGGAATGTTGGTTGTAAAAAGAGAAGGACAGGTGTTGGTTGTTTCTAGTAAAGGGTTTGGAAAAAGAAGCCTTCTTGAACAATATAGAGAACAACAAAGAGGAGGAAAAGGGGCCTTTACCCTAAAGGCAAACAAAAAAACAGGAAAACTAATTTCAATTATGGAGGTTATAAACGAAGACGACCTAATGATTATTACAGACACGGGAATTATGATTAGACAGCCTATAGACAAACTTAATATTATTGGAAGAAACACACAAGGAGTGAAGCTTTTGCGCTTAGATGAGGGTTCACAAATTGCCTCAGTAACAAAAGTTATAAAAGAAGACGAAGAGGCAGAAGACGACATTCTATCAAAATTAAAAAACAAAGAAAACGACAACAAAGAATAGATTGTTATGAGCCCTGTTTTTTTATTAAAAAACACAAAAATTAATTTTAAAAACCTGCAAACAATTAGAAAAAACATTATCAAATATTCTCCCAATCCAAAAAAGGTTAACATTATTGCCGTGACAAAAACCTTCTCTTTTTCAGCAATTAGGTCTTCTGAAAAAAACAAAATTTTTAACATAGGAGAAAACAAAATACAAGAAACACAACAAAAAATACAAAAAGAAAAAACAAATCAAAACACACAAATACATCTAATTGGGCACCTTCAAAGCAACAAGGTGGGATTGGCGGTTCTTTTATATGACACTATTCAATCAGTTGACAGCATTAAAATTTTAAAAAAAATCAATAAAAGCGCAAAAACAAAAGGAAAGACACAAAAAATTTTTTTACAACTTAATGTTTCTGAAAAAGAAACACAAAAAGGGTTTAAAAAAACAGAAATTAAAGAAGCTGCAAAAATTGCAAAAAAACTAACAAACATAAAAAACGAAGGAATAATGTCTATAGGGCCACAAACAAAGAACAAGACCATTATTAAAAAACAGTTTCAAGAAGTAAAAAAAATACAAAGAAATATTCAAAAAACAATAGACAAACAGTGCGTTTCTCTTTCTTTGGGAATGAGCGAAGATTATGTGGTTGCATTACAAGAGGGATCAACCCACCTAAGATTAGGAACAATATTGTTTGAAGGGAGAAATAAAAATTAAACAAAAATTTATTACCCCAGAAGTAGCAAAAAAAATAAATTTAAAAGAATACAAACTAGAAAAAGCAATTGTTTTATCAAAAGACTTTAGAGAAAACTTTAAGAAAACAACAAACAAAGAAGAACCAGTTCAAATATATGATTTAGGTTTTAATAAAACGCAAAAAATCATTCCAGTTTTAAACCACATTAACAAAACAGGAACAAACCCCCTTAGAGAAGATAAAACGCAAAAAATAAAGTTTTATGACATCACAAATATTTATCAAAAACAAGAAGGGGCAAAAATCACAGAATGTTTAGGAAACAAGTTTCCGGAAAAAAATAAAAAAGGGCAAACACTCTCTCGATTTTTATGTAATTACGCAATAGTAGCACATTACAGGGGAATTAAAAAAATTTTTGCCTATATAATAGACTGAATTAAAAAACTTTTTAAATTTGAAACAGTTTTTAGGACTGTTTTTTTTGTTTGTAACAGCCTTACATGATCAATGTGTCCGTGTGAAATTAAAAGAATATTACAACCAAGGTTTTCAGCAACAGAACAATCATATTCAGTGTCTCCAATAAACAAAGTTTCCTCGCAACTTAAAGAGTGTTTTTTTAAAAGGGTTTTCCCTACCCGTTCTTTTCCATGCGCACTTAAATTGTCAACCCCATAAACGCCAGAAAAAAAAGAATTTAGTTTATAATGTTTTACAGAGAGGTTTAACAATTTTTGTTCAGACGCAGATAAAACGAACTGTTGAACCCCCGCTTTTTTTAGAAGACCAAACAAAGGAACAATGTTATAATGAACAAGAGGAATAAACATTTTTTTTTGATATTCTGAAATAAAAAAGTTGTTTAGTTTTTGAAACTCTTGTTTTGTAAAATTAAAACCAAGACCACTCCAATAATCTTCAATAGGAAAACAAAAGCTTTTTTTATATTTTTTTAAATTAATAAAGGGAAGGCCGTTTTTTTTTAGAACAATATTCATAATATCAACAAAGAGCCAAGCATCGTTTACAATGGTTCCATTCCAGTCCCAAACAATATTCTTAGTCTTCTGTTTTTTCATCTAAACCCATTAAAAATTTAAAGCTATAAATGCCATCAGAATGATTGTCAGAAAAAAAGAAGCGTACCCCATAATTTCCAACCAAGGCATATTTTGTGATTGATATGTTTTTATTTGTTGGCAGTTTTTCTCCCCCATATTTATTCCCTAAAACATCAGACTCCCCAGAACAAAAAGCACAAGGACACAGCTTCCGAAGCAATAAAAATGAAAAAACAGACTCGGTCTGATTTTCCCAAGTAATAACCACAATATCAGAATAAAAAGAAAATTTATTCACAAAAAAGAACCTTCTTTAATTTTGAAATAGAAAATAATACCATTAAATTTACATATAATTTTTATTATGCAATGCTAATCATAAACAAAATTAAAAAATATATACAAATATTAATTTTATTATGTTGGGGAATGCTTCAAGCCAACAATAAAATCAACATTGAAATATTGCTTTTAAATCAAAGCGTTTCCAACAGAACTCACCACGTCTACACTAAAACACAAAACGCAATTCAGCTTTTTACAATTAACAATAAAAACGAATTTATTCAAATATGGGAATACCAGTTTATAGAAGCAGAAGCATTAGAAATCATTAAAATCCTCGCAGAGGATATTACGGGCAACGGACAAAATGAACTGGTTGTATTAACAAATGATTTTAATACCATAAACAAAATATATGTTTTTTCTATGATTCAAAACGAGCCAACAGGGTCACCAGAAATATATGAACTGTCTTCTCTACAACAACAGTCTAAGCCTGGAATTATGCGCAGCCTAAAATGGGACGGAGACAAAGACAAAGAGCTTGCAATAAGCTTTAGTAGCCCAGATCGTAAAATTGTAATTTTTGATTACATATCTCACTCCTTACAACCGACAGAAAAAATAGGAGAAGAGTTATTGAAAAACACATATGGACCAATTGATTTTTTGTTTGCAGATGTTGATGGGAACAAACAGGAAGACGTTTTAATATACAGCAACAATGATTTTTTACAGCACTCTATTCATCTCTCTAAGGGAGAAGAACAACAGGTTGATATTGAGGAGGTTTCTGAAAAGCTTACAGGCTTTCTTTATTATAAAAAGGATAATGAAATTCAAGAAGTTGCAATTAATCAAGCAAACCAGTTATATAGCATTAAAGAAAACAAACCAATTGTTACAAATGATGGTTTTTTAGTTGAAAAGGCGTATAAACTGAAAAAAAACAAATTTTTATTATATGATGGAAAACAAACAATTCAGGTTGTTTTTTTAAAGAACGTTAGAGCAGAAAACCTACAAACAATAAAGCTTCCTATTCACCCCCCTTTTTCTTTAAGCATATCTAAAAACAAAAAAGAAGCAATTGTTTACAACAAAGAAACAAACGAATTTGTTTTAATAGATCTAGATGAAAACTACTCCCAAAAAACAATTGTATCTAAAACAAAAAACAAAGAAAAGTTGGCAGAAAAAACAAAAGAGGAAGTCCAAACAGTATTAAAAAAAGAAAAAGAAATAGAGCTTCCCCCCGTAATAGAAGAAACCAGAGCACAAGAAAACCAAAAGACAACAGACCAAACAGAAAAACAAACAATAAAAGACACAATATATGTCAATCAAAATGAAAAAGCTGAAATCCCAATAAAAACAAAAGAAGGGATGTTGTTTAAAGATTTAAAAACATATAAAAAACCAGAATTTTTAAAATTAAATCAAGAAACTCTTTCTTTTGAATGGGAAACAACAAGCGAAGATATTGATGAACATAAACTGCAGTATCAAGTAACATATCAAACACCATTAAAAATTATTGAAAAAACAATTAACAATCAATTAGAGGTTAGCACAACAGCAGAAACCGAAATTAATAATTTTGAAACAACAATATACATTAATTCTCTTCCAGAAATAATTTTTGAAAATTCTCTAGACACTGTTTTGGTAAATCATTTTTTTGAAACAGAATATTCTGTCTTTGATAAAAACAAAAAAGACTCACATAAAATTGAAGTGTTAACGGAGCACACACACCCTGTTGTTTTTGAAAAAAACAAGGTTGTTTGGCAGACGGACACAAAGGACGCAGGAATAAATGTTTTTAAGATTAAGGTTTCAGACCAACACAGCTCTATTATCACAGAACTTCAGGTTTTTGTTGATAGTACAAAAAAAGAATTTCAATATAATGAAAGAATTGTAGCAGAGGTTAACAGGGAAATAATTTATAATATTCCATATAAAAAAGGAGACGTTTTTAATATTATTGAAGCGCCAGAGAATTTTCGCATTAATAAAAAAGGAAGGATTAATTGGATTCCAATTATGACACAAATTGATAACAACAATATACAAATTGAAATTATAAACGCAGGGAATAAGCGAAACTATTTTTTACAAATCTATGTTAATGTTTTGCCAATAATATCATACAGGCCGATGGAAAGAGAACACACATATTTAAACGAAAAATTTCTTTTTAATTGCCAGAGCTTTGATATGAATCAAGAAACAGACATAAGTTGGAAAATTGAATCTAACAATAAAAACATAAGTATTTCTAAGCAAGGAGAAATAGCCTTTCAAGATAGCGTCGCCCAAGACAATATAGAGTATTTTATAAAGATAAGTGACGGCATTGCACAAGAAAATTTTTCAGGAATTTTATATATCAACAGATTGCCCCAAATTATTAGCAAACCAAATAATTATATAGAACTTGGAGACACCATGATTTATAATCTTAAGGTTATAGATGAGAACAAAGAAGCTCCTTTTTTACCGGGAGCCCCTAATAAAATTTTTTATAGTATAAACAAAGGGCCAACAACAGCAACAATAAATCAAGAGGGGCAATTATTTTGGATTCCCGAAGAAGAAGAAATTGGACAGGCTCAATTTATTGTTCAGGTTTTTGATTCCCTAGATTATGATCAGCAAACATTTGAAGTTTTTGTTAATGATCAACCAAATATTATTAGTTCTGATAGTCTGTCAATTGAACTAGGAGACACCTTAAGACATCTTTTTTCTGTTCAAGATTTAAACGGGAATTCAGAAATTGTATATAATATTAAAACTACGTTAGATGAAATTACTTTTAGTCGAAAAACAGGAATGTTGACCTGGATTCCAACAATTAATGACTTAGGAACACACCAATTAGAAATTAATGTTTCTGATGGCTTTGATCAAGGCAGCGGAGACACCCAAAAACTAAAAATTTTTGTTTATAAAAAACCCGAAATTTTAAATAAACCAGATGCGGAAATTTTTGTTAATACAGAATATGTTTATTCTCCAAATGCTCTTGATTTATTTGGAAATCAAATATTAGGAAAAAACATTCAATATTTTAGCACAGACTCTATTAATACCGCTGTTTTTGATTTAGAAAAAAATGAATTGTTTTGGGTCCCTCGTCTTGAAGAAGCCGGAGAACACTCTCTTGTTTTTATTATACAAGACGATTATCACAACAGCATTGAACAAGAGTTTAATATTAAGGTTTTGTTGAGTCCCTGTGAGCCAGGAGAGATTGCAAAAGACACTGTTTTTCAAACCCTTTTAGATAGCATTATAATAGAAAAGACAGACAGCATTTTAATTGAAAAATTTGACACGCTTTTTATAGAAAAAACGGACACAATTAAAATAAATCAAAACAACGAAGAAATTAAAGAGCCAATTAATAGGCAGTCTATTCAATATAAAGAAACCCCCTTTCAAAGAAATAAAAAGAAAAATTAAATTAATTTTTTAATACTGTTTTCAATTATTTTTTTAGAAGAATCGCTTAATTTATGTTCAACATCTATAACATGGAATTCTATTGAAAAATCTTTAATAAGATTTTCTAATAGTTGTATTTTTATAAAGTCTTTATATGTTGTAATACAAACCTTAGATTGTTTTTTTATTTCTTTATTGAAAATTGGAAACAAATCTTCATAAGTATAATGATAGTGGTCTGCGAAACGATAGTTTTTAACAATATTAGAATATTTTTTTTTTGCAATTATTTGGAAAGACTCTTGTCGGGCAATTCCAGATAATAAAAAAGAGGGGGCATCAACAGAGGTTTCTTTTGATAAGGGGTGTAAAGCTTGAGTTTTTTTATTAAAAACAGAAAAAGTTTCTATATATGACGCCTTTATAATCGGAACGCGGGCTTTTTCAGCCAAACTTAAAAACATAGGGGCGTGTTGGGCGTATCTACTAGAGGCCTTGAAATTAGTTTTTGTAACAATAATCAGATTTGATCTTTTTAAAGAGCTTAAAGGTTCACGCAAAGTTCCAAAAGGCAGAAAGCGGAAGTCTTCTTTTTTTATTAAAGAGTCTATTAAAACAACATTATAATCAACATGAATTTTTCGGCTTTGAAATCCATCATCTATTAAAATTATTTGGGGCTGTTCTTTTTTAATGGCAAGCTTAATGCTTACAATTTTTTCCTCCCCAACAAGAACAGGTATTTTTGGGAGCTTTTTTGCTAATAAAAGAGGTTCTTCTCCACAAAGAGAGGGGTTATTAATCAATATTTTTTTAGAATCACTAACAAAGAAAGAGCCCCCTTTCTTTTTTTTATATCCCCGGCTTATTATTGCATGTTTTATCCCCTCTTTTTTTAAAAGAGAAGAA
>Ga0187827_10009070_pt1 | contig 10623 bp, 11 predicted proteins | sample ETNtaG_39_FD_167969 | JGI IMG/M metagenome (GOLD analysis project Ga0187827, IMG submission 167969) | Marine microbial and viral communities from oxygen minimum zone, Eastern Pacific Ocean - ETNP2014_SV_150_PacBio MetaG (Illumina Assembly) | ecosystem: Environmental > Aquatic > Marine > Hypoxic... | reverse complement strand
TCAATCTTTCGTTATATTAAAAAATATATTCCCACATTATTCATTTCCATTTATAATGGTACCTTAGCATTGAGAGATACAAAATTATTTATAATAAGGTGCATAATTATATATAACCAGCATTATGATTCAAAGCAAGTCCTGTACGATGGATACCAGCCGAAAAAGGTCAGAGGAATGTTGAATGGATAAACGTTATACTCCTGTCATATTAGTCTTCTTTATTCTTTGTTTATTACCAGGCACCACTTCTTTATCAAAAGGGGAGGAAATGGAGTTATCGGTGGTGGATGCCACGGAGTTGGCCGAAACGATAATCAAAGGTGACATAATTCACTTTGTTGCTCAAGTTCAGACCCATGGTGAAATAAAATATTCTGCGACGCACAAGACAGGGACCTACATCAATCTCACGGATGAGGCGAACACCACATATACTTTTCAGTACAAGTTGAACAATACCGAAAAGCCGTATGCAAATTTTTACCGCCTCCATCTGAAATTGAACACCGGCTTCCTGCCCCCGGGAGTTTGGTATTTCGTTCACCATGTGGAGCTGGCAAACGGAACCTGGCGAGAGTCCAGCAGATTACCTTTGTCAATACGCGAAAGCGATTCAGCACCCATTATTGAACCCATCACTCCTCACTCCGATTATGAACATACTGTCAATGATGAGCAGGTCTTCTCTGCGAATATCACCGATCCCGACGGCGACCGGATCGTTCATGTGGATCTAATGGTTAACGGGACAAATCATACTATGGCAAATGACGGCAGCATATACACGAAATACATTGGAAAATTACCTCACACAGTGGATTTCTACAAGTATTTCATCCACACCACTAGAAAGAAGGATGGGGATAACAATTGGACCTACAACTGGACATTTCCCCTCATCATCACGGAAGGAATAAAAACCCAGAACGATACCCTACCTGAAGTCGAGGACATAACGAATATTCCTTCGAAGCTATCTGAGGATGAATCCATACGATTCGAGGTAAGCTACAAGGATGTGGAGGGCGATCAGCCGGATAAAATATTGGTGAGCATATTCAACAGTTCCTTGGATACGCTTATCTCTTCAGTCACCATTCACCTTAAGACGGGGTCCATAAAGGAGGGGGCTACCTTTGAACGCACTGTCAACCTCGCCACTGAGGGAATCTCCCACGGGGATTGGATGTACCGTATAGAATATACGTATAACGGAACCGATTTCTTGTTGGCCGAGAGGGACTTCAAGGTTATAAAAGAAACCCCAGATAAGACCGATAATCCCGTTCTCATAGTTTTGGTTATTTTGATTACCATCGTCATACTACTCGCTCTCTTTGTTTTCACTTTCGGAAAAAGGGACCCATACTGAAAGTCCACAATTATTCCTCGCAAGGTGGAGAGTTCACCGAAACTTATATAAATAGCTAACCCATTGGTCTCGCTAGTTCGCACATCTCAATAAAGGAGGCAAATCAATGTTATACTCTAGGGTAAAGGGTTTTGAATTCAAAAAAGCCATCGAAGGCATCATCGGAAAACAGGTGGGCATGATATTGAATACCAACACATGGCGGGTTACCCATTTTGTGATCTCTCATGGGATGGGCAAAAAGGCAAAGAACCTGATACATGAAAAGTATGTAAATAAATTCGACATGGACAACAATCTCATACTTCTTAACGACGAGCACGAAGAAGAGGAAATCCCATCAACCTCAAAGAGAGAGATGTTCATGTGCAAGGATTTTGTCGGAATATCGGTAGTTTCTTCAGATAATAAAAAGATCGGAAAGGTCACCGATTTCGATATACCTGAGAAATTGAAGATCTGGAAAATTTGGAAGATTATGATCGCCACAGGTTTCAAAAGTCGTCGTCTCAGGATATCGCCAGAGGATATAATGAGCCTCGGAGAGGAGATGGTTCTCAGAAAGACCTACGATGAGCTATTCCCCTCGAAAGAAGAAGAAGAAGAAGAACAATAGGAGTAATGATCATGGAAAAGGAAGAAGTGGAAGAAATTGAGGTGCCCAAACTGGAATTGAAGGCTAAAACCAGTAGGATCAAGGGTCAGCCGGGTTTGGTAAGAGTTCATGAATCCCTTGTGGAGGATGTGGACTTCAACGCCGGTGACAAAGTGTTCATGTGCACACCGGAAATCGATAAGGGAGTAATCGTGAAATTGAACGCAGATAAATTCATTCCCACCGACGTAGCCTCAATAAGGAAAAGGGATATGGATAAGTTAAATATCCAGGACGGAGACACTGTAATAATAAAAAATTATAAAAAATATACTGAGAGTTTAAAGGATGGGTATCAAAAGATAAAAGACAAGATCATCCGAAAGAAAGATGTAGAAGAGACTGAAGAAGATGAAGAAGAAAACAAGGAATGATACTCGTCCAAAATATGATAAAGGAGGAATAATATGGTAGGTGTAGGCGAAAGAATAACCGCATACTTCAGGGAACTTACAGGGGGTAATCCCCGCAAGATCGATAGGTATATCAGTGAGCATTTGCCGGAATTGATCGATACTCACCGGTTGTCCACCAAGAACGATTTTATCGATATTGACAGTTCTTTCAACTGGGCGGAAACCGAACTGAATGATCTGGATTCATGGAAAGAAGAAACCGAAGAGCGTCTGAAAAAGGCCCGACTTCGAATGGAAAGGCTCGAATTAAAATACGGAGTGGAGGGGAAATAATATGGCGATGTCAACAACGAACCAGGTCGGAATATTGATAGTGGCTTTATTATTGGCTTTCGTCTTCGTATACCTGATATATTATATTTATCAGATGAAGAAGAAAAGAACGGGAGGGGCGGATCACATCCAGCTCTATTTTGACGAACATTTCCGGAACATCATTGACGAATGGGATCTGATGCCAAGGTCCAAGGTGAAGACCTGGAAGAAGGACATGAACAAAAAGTTGAAGGTTATCAGCCGGGATATCGGAACCATTAAGAAAAAGAAAACGTCAGTCAATTCCCGAATGGACGCCCTTGAGAAGGGAATGAAAAGCCTGGAGGAATTCTAAAGGAGGAAAAGGATATGGCCGAGTTAATTGAACAGGAACAGGAAATGGAAGAGAAGCCACCCTTTTTCGCCAGGGTCAAAAAGCTCTTCTCGAAACAAAAGGAAGCGCAACCTGAAGAGGCCCATTACAAGAGGAGGTTCTTCGACGGAAGGATCGAGAGATATCTCGATGAGAACTTCAACAACTATATCGAGGAATTCGGGCTGGTAACCAGGGTCGACACACTTGAGTACGAGGAGAAATATGATTTACTAGTTCAGCGCATTACCAATCTCAAGACTTTTATTAATACGGCGGATGCGGATATATCATCTCTCGAGAGAAAACTGAAAACAGTTAGAACTGCGGCGAAAAAAAAGTAGTCGCAGTTATTCTTCTTTTAATTAGTCTTTTATTTACACGCCTTTCTCTCGGTCTGTACCCTGTTTCTTCCTGGCAAATACTTCTTTCTTTATATATTTCAACATCTGCACGGGGTCCACTACTTTGAGAAGATATACAAATTCCTTCTTGGTGAACTGCCTGAATATGAACATTGCAGCAAAATAGATTACCGCTCCTACTCCCATGTAGAGAAAGATGTCATAATACCGGACTATAGGATGATACTGGTAAAGAATGTAGTAAAGAAAAAGGCTCATCAGTCCTGCGGATATCAGGTTGAATATTATTTTCCAATTGCTTTTTGTCCCTGATATGGACTTGTATATTACTATGCGGGATACAACGACATAAATGGTTGTGGATATGAGCGTTCCCAGTGCCGCACCCACACCTTTGAGACCTGCAAGTGGGATTCCAAATAAGGATGCGGGTACCAGGATAAGGTTCAATAATATATTTAAAATGGCAGCGGGGATCCCCAGCAGGGCTGCCATTCTGGGTCGGTTGGTCCCAGCAAACTGGGAAGCATATGGGATATTGAGAGCGATGAGTAGTGAGTAAATGGCGAAAATGCGGAGTATGGGTGCTGCCGGAAGAAAGTCATCGCTGGTCATAATATGGATCACGTCGCTTGGAAACACCGCCATAAAAAAACAGATGGGTATGATGAAAAGGCCAATATATTTCTCGGCGACCCAGCTAAGGTTTTGAATGAGGCCCTTCTTGTTTTCCGTATGGTATTCCGAAATGGTGGGAAAGACTAGCTTCTGCACAGCGACCCCGAACATTATGATGAAGACCGTTATTCGCCACGCTGCAAAATAGTGACCCACGTCTTCCGGATTCCAGAAATAACCCAGCATTACCCGGTCTGTGGTGACGACCAGTACGGATGCGATTGTAATAAACATTATGGGAAAGGCGAATTTTATATAATCTTTGGCAAGCTCCCAGGATGGCCGTTTTATCCGGTAACCCCTGAACATCAGTATCGACACTAAAAAGTACGCCATCATTGAGATGTTCCACGTCCAGGCAAGACCGTAAACACCCATCTGGAAGTAGACGATTATCAGGACGGCGGCCAGTCTCGAAAGGGTGGACATCAGCATTCCTAGCTGAGCTTTCGCGATCTCCTTTCGGGCTTCATATGTGGCAACAAAGACTCCGTTGAAGGATGTGAGCACGTAGTTTATAAGAAGAATATATATAGCCACCTCTATCTTGGTGGACTCAAAACCCTGATTAAATATATGTTTCCAGGTGAACATTCCAACCAGTATCACGATTAAAAAGAACGCTGTCAACACAACTTTCATAGCCAGGTAAGTACCGATACAGGTCCCAACATCCTTTCCTTCGGACACTTTTTTTATATGGGCTGTGTTTGTACCTGGATTTAGAATGAACATGAACAGGCCGAGAGTTGCTAGACCAAAGGCTACAACGCCGTAAATGTAATCGGCGTTGATCATGTATCTGGCGATGACGAAAAGGATTATATATCCCAGTATTCCGCCAGCGACGTTATTCGCTATGATCAGCAGTGTTTTCCTTGCTAACAATTATGCACCAGAGCGTGTAAGTGGCTAAAGAAATATAAAAATTGGGTTCCGTTTGGTCACAGACGGCTGGGTGAATCACCCACAGATTTCTATGGGTTTCATCCTCGGAAACGCAGGTATCTGCTTCCCCTTCTCCTCGAAGGGGATTCCTGCGGATGGAAAAACAAATATAATCCAACGACGCTCCCGGACGCCGATGGCGACCATCAAGGAGCAGGTCGATCTGCTTGAAGAGGAGATCCGGAACACAAAATATAACAAAGCCACCCAGCACCATGTGGGCAAACTTAAGGCAAAGGTGGCAAAGCTAAAGGAAGATATCGAGAGGAACCGCTCATCAAGTGGAAAGGGAGGCGGCGGTTACGAGGTGAAGAAGAGCGGGAATGCTACAGTCTCTATCGTTGGATTCCCGTCCGTGGGAAAGTCCACAATGCTGAATTGTATCACGGATGCCGACAGTGAGGTGGGTTCGTACAATTTCACGACCTTGGAGGTGGTTCCGGGTACTCTTCATCATCATGGAGCAAACATACAGGTTCTAGATCTTCCTGGACTCATCGAGGGAGCGTCAAAGGGAAAGGGAAGAGGGAGACAGGTCATAAGCGCGGCAAGGAGTTCCGATCTCATTATTCTGATGCTCGACGTGTTCTCCCCGGACCTGGACCTGTTGACACGAGAGCTTTCGGATTCGAAGATAAGGCTGAACGAATCCCCGCCGAACATACACCTCACTGTCAACGACGCAGGGGGAATTGAGGTGGCTTCAACCTGTCACCAGCCCTACATGACGGAGGAACTCATACGCGACATGGTCAGGACCTACGGTTTCGTCAATGCCACCGTAGTGGTGAGAAGCCGCATCAAACCCTACCAGTTGATCGACAGCCTTACCGGAGGTGTGCTGTATCTCCCAACTATCCTGTTTATCAACAAGGTAGACCTTGCCGAAGCTGAGATAGTTTCAAAAATCATTGATAAATACAGGTCCTACAATCCGCTTCCCATTGCCGTGGGTAAGAACCAGGGAATTGAGCAGATCAAGGATCGAATATTTGATACGCTTCGATTCATGAGAGTTTTTCTGAAACCCCAGGGAGGTAAGGCGGATCTTGAGGAGCCCATGGTAGTCAAGATGGGGTCGGACGTGGAGTCCATTTGCAACAACATACACAGGGATTTCGTTCATAATTTCCGTTACGCCCGGGTCTGGGGCCCCAGTGCGAAGTTTCCGGGTCAGAAGGTGGGTCTATTCCATCAACTAAAGGACAAGGATATATTATCGGTGGTAATACGAAGATAATTTTTATGTAACACCAATCTTAATACACTCAGCCTCCATTAACTCTATAGTCATTATGCGTGTATAGAAGGGGAGCACATGATAAAAAAGGTGTATATCACGGCAAATGAACTGCAGGAGAAATCCTTCGAACTGGCCAAAATGATCTGGGACGACAAATACTACCCGAACTTCCTCATTGGTATCTGGAGAGGCGGCACCCCTCCCGGCATCGTTATTCATGAATTCCTGGTGTACAAGGGGATCAAACCATACCACACCTCCATCAAGACCCAATCCTATACCGGTATAATGAGTAGCGGCCCGGTGGAGATAAAGGGTATAGATCACGTTATTGACCGAGTGAACAGCGAGGACCGTATGCTTCTGATCGACGATGTGTTCGACACGGGAAAGACAATGGTGGAGGTTTTAAGGGTAATAAGAGCAAAGGCAAGGAAGAATGCGCCTGAGATCCGCGTCGCCACCGTGTACTACAAACCTTCGAGGAACCAAACCGACATCACTCCCGATTATTACGTTTGCACGAACGATAACTGGCTTGTATTTCCACACGAGCTGGAAGGCCTTACCAAAGAAGAGATAATGGAAAAAAATCCCAATATATTCAAATTTATAAATGAATGAAGAACATCGATCTTAGCTATCGATCATCATCTCTATGGAGCCATCCCTGATCTCACGTGTCGCCACTTCTATCTCGAGGTAAGCCGATCTTCCATCCCTTGCAGCCCCGGGATTGATATACGTGATACCGTCCTCCCGGACTATACCATGACACTCGTGGATATGACCGGACAGCACCAGCATCGGCTTGTGAGCTTGAACTGCCTCAAGTATCTCACGGGAACCGGCATGACCACTTTGCGACAGATCGTTTATGCCATAGGGCGGCCCGTGAAGTACAAGGACGTCAGCACCCTGGATAATACGTTTTATGTTCTCCCCCAAAAATTCCTCGTCGTACTCCCGAATGGTACCGAACATTTTTCCGGCACCGCCGAATCCAGCAAATTTTATTCCGTCAAACTCATAGGTATTTCCATGGAGGTCGACCCCGTGGCTTTCCGCTACCCCTAGCTCGACCCCGGAAGGATCACAATTGCCTGGAACCGCAAGGACCAGACCCGGAAGAGAATCAATGGTCTCTCTGGCTTCCCTGGGGGTCCCAAAATGTGTAATATCGCCGCACACGACTGTGAGATCGGGTGCCATTTTCTCAATCTTCCCCCTTATCATCTGCACAGCTCTGCTGCTGCCGTGGATATCGCTGGTAACCAGAATTTTCATAGAAATATATCCCCTTTTATACGATTATGGATCATGTGGTTTGAAAATGTTCGATCAGTGGGTATTACGATTACGATCCCGGCACGTTAAAAGAGCAAGACCGGTAAGGGCTGCAATAACCAGGAGTACCGGTGGTTGAAAAGAGGACGACACGTATCGGCTCGTTCTCGTTACTACTTTTATTTGGGAATCCGCATTGTTGTTATTATTAATACTATCGGGATTTATCGCTTCCTTTAGAACTCTACCCAGATCCACCGAAACGGAAATGTTCACTTCGTCCTTATCGGTGGACATATAGAAATCCACACCCACTTTGTAAGTTTTCCCGGCACTGATCTTCGTGTTCTTGGGGATAAGTCCGATTTTTTCTTCGTCACCAAGCTTGAACACCACAGTGAGATCGTCCACGAGCAAGGCATCAGTAGGCCCAGTATTGTGAATTGTAACAGATGATATTAGATCGTTCTTGTTATAGGTCGAGATAGGCATGATATCGCTTGAAGATACCGATAGATCGGAACCAACCTTGAACCGGACCTTTGCAATATTGTTTGAAGGAGAATGGTTTCCATGAAATTCAATCAGTTCCCGGATATCATTATCCTTGTCAACTATGACCCTCAACTCGTATACTCCCACGGAATAAGGAGAGTATCCGGTGGTAATAACGTGTTCCTTACCAACTGCTAAGCCGGTATTCTTGAATGCCCATTTCTCCTCGAGTATGGCATCTCCCGTAAAGGGATCGATATAATATACCTCCAAATCGACATAGAAGCTCTCGTTTTGGGGAATATCGGAACCACCATCGTTCTCTATTGCCGCTGTTATGGTGACCGTGTCCCAATCCTTCGGGTCGCTGGAGAGTAAGTCCCACTGTATATCAGGTAATGAACCATCCATTTTCACCATCAGGTCCGGAAAACCCGTTATTACCGTGAGATCCTCATATACTTCGCTTGTTGCGGTCCCTCCCTTTTCATCGGTGAATTGGAAGTAATACCTATGATCACCTTGCTCCAGTTTTGTGGTAAATCGATAAAGTTCCCCATCCTTGAAATCTCCATTGCCGTACTTTCCACTCCCTGGAGCCGATTCCATCTTGTGAAACACGTTGTCGATATATACTCCACGAGCAAAGGCTCCCTCGGCGGGAGGATGATCGTCGGCATCCGAGTACAATATCTGGAAAGTAAAGAGATCAGTCGTATTCCCCATTTCCGGGTATACAGTCCTCTCCTTATAGATTCCGGGAGCAGGATATAAAGTGGGGTTCGTGTTCACATAAGGAGCTTCTATATATCCCGATGCCGGCAGCCGATAACTTGTATTACGTACCTTTAGCTCGAAAAAGTAACGGTACTGTCCTGGGTTCAGACCGTCCATGCTAATGTTGAATATAGATCCGTCGGAATACTCGTTATCCACAGTTGTCATCTCATAAGTAGTATTGATATCGTCGACATCGTTCCCAAGTATCAAGTGAATATAATGTCCGGCCTGTTCATCCAAAGGGTCTCCACCCTGATCATCTAGGTACATGATCCTGAAATCATATTTAGTCGATGTCAGACCCAAATCCGGTTCAAGACCATCTGTATGGCATCCATCTTCACCGGTCCATACGAGTCGCGGTCCGCCTCCTGGCGTTCCACTGGCAGTTAATGGAGCGGTTCCGGGAAAGAATGCCATCAATAATAGAATAATAATGAAGGCCACCGGAAACGATAAAATGGGTATACCGCTTCTTTGACCCTTCATCTTATAAGCAGTGAACATCATTTCAGCCCCATATCGATCCGTTTTTGATATCACGTTCTTTGGTATTAATATCCACTTTTTGGTATATATTGTCAATGGTGAAAATCTCGATAAAAAGTCGAGGCCTTTCGAGTAACGATTTGACGATGCCCGTTGGCACTCCGCAAACTCCTTAGGACTTTGCTGCATCCTAGGCAAGTATGCCTACGGGTTCACGCCTCGGCAAATCCAGGCGTGTCTTCAAGGTAACGTCCTTGAAGGCGCAGCAGAGCTGTAGGGTCTGCGTAGTGCAACGGGAGCCTGTAGGTTTGCAAAGGAAATCGAAGGCTCAGCAATGCCCAAAGGGTATTGCGTAGCCTGACCGCACACTTGCGGGCAGGGATAGGAACATCTCTGATGTTTCAAGACGAAGTGGGAGCCTGTAGATTTCCAGAGGAAATCGAAGGTTCAAGGGTATCTCTGATGCCCTGGAATGAAATGGGAGCCCGAAGGTCCGATTCCGCTGAATATAATTAATTCCAAATCCCTGTTAATAAAATTGAAATAGACCCTATACTGGTATGAGAGAAAGAAAAGAAAAAAAGGAAATTACATCATATCGTCGCTTTCGAACTCTTCTTCTTCCTTTTTCTTCCCGCCGAATATCAGCAGGATGAGTATGGTAAACGGAATGAACACGATGGCCATCGAAAGTGCTACACCGTAGATAGAGTTCAGTATGAGCGAATTTGCGAATTGATGTGAAAGTCCTTCTATTGAAGTCGGAGATATGACATAACCATCCCCCATCATCGCAATTATCACATTCTGCAGATCCAATACGAACCAGGAATAAATGAAGACGACAGAGAACAACACGAAGAACCATACAAGGTACTTACCTGAAAGCAGATTAAGATTCAGGTTCTCCTTTTTAAGGTTATGTTTCTTTGCGAATTTCTTCACTGAATAGAAGTGGTTCGAAGTTGACGCCAACTCAAGATAGGTCACCACGCAGAAAGAGAATATAAGAACAGCGAATAGATCCCAACTTCCAAGTTTCCCAACATCTGTGTACATCCTGCTTCCCCAGATACCGACTATGGATGCCAGTATGAAGAACAGGACCGTAGACATTACCATCAAATTGTTCAGGCTTGGTACGATCTCCAATTCGGATAGTTCGATTATTTCGAAAGGAAGACTGCCCCACAATCCCACGAGACCCAATATGACCGCTATGCCAAGAAAGATAAAACCTACCAGTTGCAGCGTTTGCGATACT
>Ga0187827_10009069_pt1 | contig 10623 bp, 9 predicted proteins | sample ETNtaG_39_FD_167969 | JGI IMG/M metagenome (GOLD analysis project Ga0187827, IMG submission 167969) | Marine microbial and viral communities from oxygen minimum zone, Eastern Pacific Ocean - ETNP2014_SV_150_PacBio MetaG (Illumina Assembly) | ecosystem: Environmental > Aquatic > Marine > Hypoxic... | reverse complement strand
ATATCACTGTCGGGATTAGAGCTACCTCCGTGAGAACCAGTTAGTTTTTTATCAAAAAAAAGTGGTAGAGAATATATTGAAATTTTTTCTCTAGGCACCCCTACTAGTATAGTTTTGCCATCTGATGCAGTTAATTGATAAGCCTGTTCAATTACTTTGGCTATTCCGGTTGTCTCAATAACCACATCTGCGCCCTTCATTCCAATAATATCATAAATTTCTTTTTCTAGATTATTAGATTTTATAGTTATACCATGAGTCAGTCCAAATTTTTTACCCAAATCTATTTTATGTTCGTGAAGATCTATTCCAACAATAGGATATGCCGAAACCATTGATGAAGCATATGCAATATTAAGTCCTAATCCACCAACGCCAAAAATTAAAACCGATTGGCCAATCTTAATTTTTGCATCATTATTTACAACTCCAAACCCTGTAGTAACAGCACAACCAAACAGTGCTGCTGTTCGCATATCAAAATCCTTTGATATAACAGTCAATCTATTTTCAGACACTATGGCTTTTTCATTAAAAGTTGTTATCCATCCAGCATTAACCCGCTTTCCATTCCAAAGATACTTTGGTGTACCGCTTTGTATACCTTTGCTTTTCCTCCAGTGAAGAACAACATGATCGCCTGGTTTTACTGTTGAAACACCGTCTCCTATTTTTTCAACAACTCCTGAACCCTCGTGCCCTAAGAGATGTGGTAAAAACTTATCAGGTCCTTTAGCTGCATCAATCTCTTCATTTACTTGTGCACCACATATACCACTATAAAAAATTTTTACTAAGACTTGCCCATATTCTAATTTCTTTGGCAAATCTACATTTGCCACTACCAATGGTTTTTTACTTTCAACTAAAATAGCTGCCTTCATTATTATGCAATTTAGATTTATAAATTTGTTGACTATACTAATCTATTAAAGCTTACAACTTTCATTTTCTATTTTTTTGTTTTATTGACTTTCTGACTGCTGAAACAATATCTTCTTGTTTTATATAGTATTTCTTTTCTAAAGATGCGCTCATTGGAGTGTGACTGTCCGGTAAAGTTATTCGTATCGGATTTGCCTTCATTTTATGATTATTTTTTTCAGATATCGACGCTATAATTTCAGAAGCTGCGCCAAATGAATACCAACCAGGATCTACAACGACCAAACGCTTTGTCTTCAAAACAGATTTGTTAATTGTGTCTCGATCCAACGGAGTTAGAGTTCTTGGATCAACTACTTCTACACTTATACCTTCTTCTTTTAAGTTTTTCGCAGCTTTTAAAGCATCAATTACAGAACAACCAATAGCAACTAGAGTAACATCTTTACCTTCTTTTCTAATTATCGCTTTTCCGTATCTAATCCTATATGGTTCTTTTGGAACTTGATCCTTTAGATTAAATAAAGCACGATGTTCAATAATTATTGATGGATCTTCTCCAAATATACTTTCCAACAAAAGTCCTTTAGCATCAAATGCAGTTGCTGGCATTGCAACTTTTATTCCTGGCAAATGAGCAAACCATGAGTGAAAACTTTTGGAATGCTGTGGTCCTTGACCCCATCCTCTGCCAACTATAGCTCTAATGACCAAAGGCACGTTAGATTCACTATTTGATTTAAATCTCCATAAAGATAGCCAATTTACTATGGCGTCTAGAGCATACATCATAAAATCAATTCTAATATGTACCAATATCACCCGCTGACCTGCTATGGCTGCGCCTATTCCCATAGATGTCATAAGGCTTTCTGCAACAGGGAAATCTCTTACTCTTTTTTCTCCAAATTTTTTCGCAAGTCCAACAGTTGTGCCAAAAATACCTGGTTTATAATCAATTAATTGACCAAGAGTTATAACTTTTTTATCCAATAGCATTGCTTGATGCATAGCCTGATTTATAGCCTGTGCATATGTTATTTTTTTATAAACAGACATTGTTTAATAACCTTTGACCTGAACTATTTTTTGGTCTTCATCAAAATTTGATTCATTAAACTCTTTTAAAATCTTATCTGCCAATGGTGTTTTCCTACTAAGATTTAAATCTTCAAAAGAATTGATGTTTGGAAATTCACTGTTTTTTGCATAATAAAAACAATCTTTTATTTCATTTTCTATTTTCTTCTTAATATTTATAATATATTTTTTTTTTAAGTACTTTTTCTTAATTAAAATCTCTTCAAATAATCGAATTGGGCAATTTTTTTTCCAAAAAGAAATTTCCTTGTTACTTCTATAACCTGAAAATTCATCAGTTATTGGTCCTACATGTCCACTATAACGATAAGTGAATGTTTCAAGTAGAAAAGGACCTTTGCCTTTTCTAGCATTTAATATAACTTTCTTCATTTCGCGGTACACCAAACAAACATCGTTACCAAAAATAGATTTGCTTTTTACACCAAAAGCCCTGGCCTTTTCTGCAATACCTTTGCCGCTTTGTCTTTTTATTTGTGGAGAAAAAGTTGAATAATTATTATTTTCACAAACAAATATGATAGGTAGCTTTTTTAAACTTGCGTAATTTAAACTTTCCCAAAAAATACCCTCATCAGTAGCTGCATCACCAAACCCAGCTATCACAACGTTATTATTCTTACTTTTCATTGTTAAACTCAGAGCAGTTCCTGTTGCAATTGCAGTTGCTCCAGACAATATCGCTCCACTAAAAAAATTATTTTTTGGGTAAGAGATATCTTGTGAACCTGCTAAGCCAGAATTTGCTCCGGTTACTTTACCATAGAGCTCTGCAAAGAGTTTTTTCATAGGTGCATTTTTTGCTAAATAATAACCATGCGATCTATGATGAGAAAATAAATAATCACTGCTCTCCAAAAGACTGTTTATACTTGCCGGAACCGCTTCTTCACCAGAACAAAAATGTACTGGACAACACATTTCATCAGCAGGATGATATTCTTTTTCTATAGCTTCCTCACATAGTCTTAATCTCAACATAAAAGTATAGAGGCTAATAGCAAGATCTTTGCTTATATTCTTTAATGAAATTTTATTATATTTTTTAATTTTTAAAATATTTTTATGATCAATTTGTTTCATAAATTTATTAATTATTACTTCATGTAATATTTTTCTACCTTCTGTATGCTAGAGATTATATCTTCAATTTCCTTATCGCCATATTGTTCATGAAATAAGATATTGAAAGATCTATCTCTAAAATTTAATGCATTAGGAGTCTTTTTATATTTCCTAACATGCTTCGATATCCATTTCCATTCGCATGTGATGTCACGATAATCTCCATTAATTGCAATTCCTTCCGCAGCCAAAGCAGATGCAAATTTTATTTTTGAAACTTTGAGCTTATCTATATCAACAGCAACTGTATGAAAAAATATTGACGAACTACAATTAGATAGTTCTAGATTAGCCGGACTTACAACTTTGGAAACCTTCAGAGATAAATCTATTTTTTTTGCTATTTTATGTCTTTTATTAATTATCTCTTGAAGTCTTGATAGAACTGAAGTTCCTATAGCACAAGATATTTCATCAGCATTAAAATTTTGTGCAGGAAATAAATAATCAGTTGTCATTCTAAAATCAAAATTAGGTTTATGAAAAGGTTTTCCTCTGTCTGCAATTGAGCGTACCTTCCAGTAAAGATCTTCATTTTTTGTGTATATAATTCCAGCAACACCACCAGCGGCAAGTGTCTTGGAAAAACCATTTGAAAAAGCAGCTATCTCTGTAAAAGTTCCGACTCTTTTTCCTTTATACATAGCTCCATGAGCTTGGGCACAATCTTCTACTATTTTTATTCCTCTTGACTTTGCAATCTCTAATATTGGATCTAGGTCAATAACATTTCCGCCTAGATGTGTTAAAACAGCTGCACGAGTTTTTGGTGTAATAGCTTTCTCAAATTCCTTAGGAGAAATATTAAAACTATTAGGTTCTGAATCTGGGATAATAAGTTTCACATCTTGTACGGCAACAGGCATTATTCCTCCTGGATTTGTAACGGGAGAAACTATTACGTCGCTTCCTAGTTCTATATCTAAAGCTTTTAATGCAATATATACAGCCGCTCCACCAGAACTTACAGCATCTGCAAAACCACTTTCATTCTGAAATTGACAAAAATTTTTTGTAAATTGTTCTTCAAATTTACCTTGAAAACCAAAATCAACACCTGATTTCCAACTATCTTCAAAAACACGTTTGACCATTCTTAATTCAGATTTGCCAAAAACTTTGCGAGGTGGCAAAGGTTTTTGCCTTACCGGCTTTCCACCATCAATTGCAAGCGTAGAAATTTTCATAATTAAGATTATTTAAGCAAATGTTCCAAGGTTTTAAGAATTTTTATTTTACTTACAGAATTTTTATTTCCAATTGATTCTGTTGATTGCGCAGCTGCGAGCGAACCAATTAATAACGCTAATTCATGTGGAAATTTGTTTTTCAAACATAGAGAAATAATTGATAACATGGCATCCCCGGCTCCAATTTTATCCACAGCAGCATCAGCAAATGCTGCGCTTGAATTAAATTTGTTGTCTTTTCTGTTATAAATTAAAGCTCCTTCCTTACCTCTTGTAACTACCACATTTTTAATTTTTTGTTGGGATGAAAGTTTTTTCATTAAAAATTCAATTTTATTATTTTTATCTCTCATCTCATGTTGGATTTCCCTCTCATTAACAATAACGCAATCTACATTTTTGTAATTTCTCATACTATGATAACCAATATTTGCTGAAGAAGTATTATATACTAACGGCAAAGCAGAACCTGTCGCTGGTAGTCCATTGCTCCACTAGAAGATTTTATTATATTTATTTGGCCTTTGTTTGGATATTCTTTTTCTACTACCTTTTTAACTTGCTGCACAATTTCGTTTAGATGAATAATTCATGATTTTATTTATCTAGTATCGTATGAATATATATCGATTAGTTCATCAATATTTTCGCATTTTTTTAGCTTATTAAAAACTCCAAATCTTCCTATTATTTGTCCATCAAAAAAATTTTCAACTACATGCAGATAAGGTCTTACATTGTAATCGTCGATTATAATTGTTGAAGAGCATTTTTTATCTCTTAAAAATTTATAAACATATAATGCACATAAAATTCTATATCTTCCATCAATTAAGATTAAATCCGGTATTAAATTTTTTTCGTTCAAATATTGCAGTATATCGTTTGCGTATTTTTTTATTCTTTTTCTTAAAAAAAATTTTCTGTAGCTCCATAAAACAGGCGTTGAACCTTCTTTTACAATTCCAAAATCTTTAAGAAAGTAATTTTTGCTTTTTGGAAGTTTTTTTAGGGTTCTATAAAAATGTTTATCAGATTCTATTGAGTAATAGTTAACATTTTGTCTATCAGCTAAAATTGTTGAGGAGCCGCTACCATATTCTAAGTATAGTTTACAATTAAGTAGTTTATTTTCAAAAAATTTATTACCTATAGAACCAAAACCTATAGTGCTATTAATTGTAAATTTTTTATTGGTTAAATTATAATATGTTAAAATATTGTAAGGCAGATATGGTATTTCAAAAAAGCCGATTTTGTTAAAGAAAATGTTTATGTAGTGCAGAATAGTCTTAATAATTGATGTATAACTTCCTGTAGCAATTAAGTTGGATAACGTAGAAATTTTTTTTTTGATTGTTGGAATTAACAGACGCTTAGGTCCGGGATTTGCCATCCACCAAGAACTCATTAAATTCTAGCCGGCCCTTTTGTTGCTTGGTGCTCTTTATTATATAATTTAGAATACCTATCTTTTTTCATTATTTTTCTTACTTTTTGAAGATCATTAAAATTATCAACATTTGTTGTGTGTAAATTTGTTTTAACCATCTTTATCTTATACCCGTGCTCAATAAATCTATTCATGTCAACGGACTCTACTTTTTCAAGATTTGATAACTTGAGACTGACAAAATTATGTAGAGCTCTTTTTCTGAAACAAAATACATTTCCTTGTTTGTAATATATTTTAGTACCCTTTTTTTTTATTGTTGAAATTTTTTCTCTTGAAAAATAAATTGCATTATTCTTATCGTCTACAACTACCTTTACCCGGTCAGGATCTCTTATTTCCTTAAAACTGTCTAACACAGTATATAAGTTGGAAATTTGTACATTTTTATTACTCTTAAAAACATTTACTACTTGATTTATCATTTTTGGCTCTAAAAGTGGTTCGTCTCCCTGGATCATAACTATTAGATCTATTTTTCTTTTGGTAAAACTTTCAATCTTTGTCAATGCCTCCTCTGTTCTATCAACAGCTCCTGGATGATTTTTCGAAGTCATAATTACTTTGCCGTTAATCAAATTAATATATTCTTTTATTTTGTTGTCGCAGGTAGCGACATAAACATCACTCAATACTTTAGATAATTTTGTCCTAAAATACACGTGACCTATCATAGGTATATTAAATATTTTTTTCATCGCCTTCCCGGGCAATCGAGAACTTTTCATTCTTGATGGAATAATTCCAATTACATTCATTAGCTAGATAATTTTTTTAGAAAATCTTTACACGAATTACCTAAAAAAATCATATCATTACCAGATGCAATTAATTTATATCTTTTATTGTGAAACAATTTAATTTTGTTTGGGTTTGGTTGTGTTATATGGATGCCCATAGGTGTCTTTTTTTTCAATGAAATTTCTTCATATTTCTTTATAGCATTTTTAACTAAGGGACTTTCCAATTGGCCTAATACACCCAATGAAGCCGATAAATCATAAGGGCCCAAAATTGTACCAGTAATATTTTTTAGGTCTAAAATTTTATTTAAGTTTTGTATTGCTTCTATACTTTCTATTTGAAAAATTAATTGAATTTTATCACTTTTATTTTTGATATATTGATCAAAATTATAACCAAAGTTTTGGGCTTTTGCCCAACCCACTCCTCTTTTGCCTTTCGGATAATAGTAGGTAGCATCAATCGCCTCCTTTGCTTCTTCAACTGTGTTAACCATTGGAACAATTATTCCTTGTGCTCCAGCATCCAACGCTTTTTTGATATAAAGTTTATCATTTGACCCTACTCTTACAAAAGGCACAGCATCATTACTTTCTATTATAGAAATTAATATTTCCATTTGATCGAAAGTAATCGTAGAATGCTCCATATCTATACAAAGCCATTTAAATCCCAAAGAAGACATTAAATGTGTTGCAGCCGGATTATATGTAATTATCCAAGAACCTATTTTAATTTTTTTTTTATTTTTATCATCTTTAATTTTATTTATTTCAGGCATCTTTAGTTAAATAATACTCCTAGCTTGATTTTCATTGAAGCGAATATGGTCCATCTGGTTATTTAAGTGGGTAAAGTAGCATGAGGATCATTCTCAGCTGCTGCTTGTTCAAAGCTGATATCTTTACTCCAATATTTATCCATAAATTCTTTTTTTAATTCTTCAAAAATTTTATTTCCATCGGGAGAATCTTCTTCAGCTTTTTTTATTTCATTCCATCTTTCTTCGGGAAAACGACAATAATAATTAAACGTTCTGACTAAACCTTTAATTTCTTTTCTTTTAAATTGAGGCATATCATATTGTGCGCCCGCTTTAAGAGATCTCTGTATATCATCGGGTTTAGTATAACCTAATTTATCTGTGGTTTTTCTTAGTACAGTTCCATGAAAAGGAATAAAAGAATTTATCGTTATATCCATTGCCTTAAACGTTCTGTTCAGTCTTATGGTATCAAATGCTAATTTTCTGGTTTCATAAGGAAAACCAATAATATTGTTACAGGTTGTTCTTACTCCCATATTATACAAAAGATTCATAGCATCAGTAACAACTTGATTAGGCATTGGTCTATCAACATATTTTTTTCTAAATTCGTAATTTCCATGTTCAACACCTAATGACATTTTGTCTAAACCCATAACCTGAATTATTTTTATCCTTTTTTTTGTTATAGTTTCTGGTCTTGTTTGACACCAAAATGGTAAATTAATATCTTGATAAATTTCAGCAAATGTTTCTAAATCTTTCTGAGACCAAGAAAAAAAAGTATCTGCCCAAAAATATAAATATTCCGCTTTCATTTTATTTTTATAAAATAGAAGTTCTTTTCTCATATTTTCAAAAGACTTACGTCTTAAGTAATTTGTTCCAACTTCTGTTTTATACAACTCCATAGTTACAGGTGAGTTGCAAAACGCACATTTATATGGACAACCTCTGTGAGTTTCTACAGGAAACATTCTAAGCACCTTCCCTGACATCGGTCTATAAAACCTCGACTCTTCGAAAAGCTTGACATCAATTAAAGGATTTTCGTCCATATTAATCATTCCTGTCGGATTAACTTTAATGTCTCCATTCTTTTTTTTTATGTGTAAATTAGTAACGTTATCGTAACTTTCGTTTTTCTCCAATTTTCTGCACAATAAAGGTAGAGCAACTTCTCCTTCTCCTTTGCAAACTATATCTATTTCATCGAAAGAAAGTACTAACTTTGGTGAAGAAGTTGGAAAAATGCCTCCAGCTAATGTTAAAATTTTTAAATCTTTTATTTTTTTAAGAAGAGCAATTCCAAGATTAAACATATTTTCAGTAGTAGACATTGCAATCAAGTCGGGACCAAAACTAAGTACTTTTTTTCTAAAATCTTCAAATACATCTGTATATTTCACTACAACTTTTTCATGTTTGGAAGTTGGTCTAAATTGTAATGTGTCTTCTCCCACTTTTTTGTGACTTATAGTTTCTTTTTTTCCATCTTCTTTAAGAGAATCATATTGTGTTGTATCAAAAAGATCTACTACAAAGCCCTCTCTTTTAAGTACAGCAGAAAGAAGAGAGAGACCCGGGGGAAGCATGGTCATGCTTTTACCATTTGGATACAGAAATAAAACTTTTAGATGGCTCATTCTTTTTTTTTAAACTTCATGCCAAATATTGGAGCTTACAACCTTTTTGTTATGTGTTGATCTGAATAGTTAATTGTATCAATTATTTTTTAGTTAAAAAATTTTTTTCTCCATACCATGTCAGATTTGTATATAGAATCTATCATTTGCATAACTTTAATTGCATCATAAATGGTCCCATTATAAATTTTTGTATTGCTTTTAATGCAATTGATATATTCATTTGTCTCTCTTTTCCAAGATAAATCCCTATTAAATTTAATTATTATTCTTTTTTTGTTTTTTAATAATTTTGGTTGTATCTCAATTTTTTCTTGTCCATAACTCATCGAACCAGAAAGTATTCCCGTTAAACTAATTAAAGCTTTTTCTAGAGTAATTTCTATTCTAAATTGATGTTGCCATTGTGTTGCAGTTGAGTGAAGCATCGCTACAATTTTTTTATTTGTGCGCAGAAGGACGTACGCATTATCTTCAACTTGATAATTCCAGTAATTATTACTAATAAAGCTTTTGATTTCTGTAAAACCGCCACAAAAATATCTTAATATATCAAGCAGATGAATGCCTTGATCTAATAGAATGCCTCCTCCAGCCATAGATTTTTTTGCTCGCCAACCTCCTGTCCACTGACCCTTGAACGAAACCATTTTTCCTTTTCCATACAAGCCTTTAAGATTAATTATTTTTCCATACTTTTTTGAATCAATAATTTTTTTTGCCAGTATAATCGAGTCATGATATCTATGATTAAAACCATATTTAAGTTTGATTTTATTTTTTTTTTTTTGAAATTCATTAAAAACTTTTTTTAATTCTTTAATATTTCTTGCGGGAGGTTTTTCACAAAATACATGAATGTTTTTTTTTATTGCTAGTCTTGTAATTTCTGCAGCATATTTATTTGGTAAACTTACAAATATTACGTCTAAATTTTCATTAAGTAAATTTTTATAATTTTTAAAAAATTTTATTTCTTTACTTGAAATTTTATATTTTGGATTCTTATCACTAATAGCAACAATCTTTACTCCAGAAATATTATCAAGAATTTTTCTTCTTTTTTTTCCTACGTATCCATAACCGGCAATTCCAATTTTTAAATTAGACTCTTTCATAGAGTTTTTTTTCATTTTTGAAAAATTATTTTTAATTAAACAATACTCTCTCTATTCTCTGAATAAGTTTATGATGTTTGCCTAATTGACCCATATATCCATAAATTTTGATATGAGGTAACTTAGAAAGTTGATAGCCATAATAAAAATTTATTAACGCCGATTCAAAATGATCTTTAGCTTTACCTTTTATAATATCAAATTTATATTTATACATATTAAAAAAAAGTTGCCAATAACTCATGTTTTCAGGAGACGAATCTAAATAAAAATCCCAGCCGTATACGTTAATTTTTTCCGCAAAAAATGATAGAGCACAAAAATATGGTAAAAACGACTTAGTTGGAGCCCAGGGGGTATGTGGAGGTAGTATAGGAAATTTATAAACTTTTTCTGATACTGCAATAATTCTACATCTGTCGTGATCAAAAAGTTCAAGATACGATGGCGATGACCAGTCTTTGCTTAACGGATAATGATTCCCATCTTTATTTGTTTCATATACATTAACACTAATAACGTTATTACCATTTTTCTTAAATCTTTCGATTACTTTTTTACGACCACTTGCATATGTCACATTTATTTTATATTT
>Ga0187827_10009067_pt1 | contig 10626 bp, 9 predicted proteins | sample ETNtaG_39_FD_167969 | JGI IMG/M metagenome (GOLD analysis project Ga0187827, IMG submission 167969) | Marine microbial and viral communities from oxygen minimum zone, Eastern Pacific Ocean - ETNP2014_SV_150_PacBio MetaG (Illumina Assembly) | ecosystem: Environmental > Aquatic > Marine > Hypoxic... | reverse complement strand
TCTAAAAAAAATCATTCGCGACACCTTTTGTCGCGAACGCGACGCCTCTTGTCGCGCCTTACCAGTGACAGCACGGCCAGCGGGTCGGAGGTAAGTGCGAACAAGAACACAAGCACATGCCCCGAGTAACTCCGACCGGGTCGGCTCTCGGGGCTTGGTTTGTGATGACAAGAGGCTGACCAATGAGACATGATTGGCGATGCAAACGATGCCGGAAACTTCTCGGCGTTATCGAAGACGAACGTATCCATATCCAGTTTTCACGAGGCCACCAGTACATCGTGGCCGCTCCGGCGACTAGCGTATGCCGCAAGTGTCAGACGCTGAATGAGTTGCCGGCACAAAGACCAACTGAAGGCGTAAAGCCGGCGGAAACCAACTAACAACTTTTTTCTTTCCCAACTGGAGGCGCTCGACGCCCCCATTGGCCATGAAGAGGCGCATGACGTCCGGCCAGAAAGGCAGGACGTTATGTCTACCTCTTCAAGAACCGCTGATCGCGATCTCCTCACCGCCGAGCTCGGCAACACTGAGTTCCAGGGAGCGCTCGAACAGCTTCAGCTCAAGGAAGCCTTCCTCGAGCAGTTCGATACCTGGGCCGAAGTCATCGCATTCATGCGAGAAGGCACTTCGGAAGATCCAGAGAAAGACGATGTGCTTCGCCCGATCTTCCGGGCCCACACCGAAGACCAGAGCCCGCTCTGGTGCACGATTCTCCTGGTCATTTTCTGGCCGGGACTCGAATCCATTCTGTTCCAGAAGCGGCGTTGGGACGCCGATGAGGATGAACGCTGGCAGAACATCATGATGACGTTCCTCGAGGTGATCTGCCGTATCGACGTTGAGAAGCGGCCCGAGCGCCTGGTGCAGAAAGTGTTCAACGACACCGTGCATCGCCTTCACGATGTGTACCAGGATGCCTGGCTTACGCAGTCAATGGAGGTGGCCACTTCCGAGGAAGATCTCGAAGAGCTGGCCGGCGGTGTCGAAGGCATCGACTTCGAGGCCATCGACTTCCGTGAGCGGCAGGAGAACGCAATCGAGAGTCTCCGCGCTCATGCCAAGGCTGGACGCATCAACAAGTCCGACCTTCAACTCATCGTGGCCACCCGGGTCAATGGCCAGTCTCTGGCCGATTACTCCTGCGAGGAAGGTCTCTCTTATGAGACAGCAAAGAAGCGCCGACAGCGCGCCGAGGCGGAGATCCGTCGTTACGAGGTGAGCCTCAATTAGGCATCGCTGAAAAAAAGTGTGTCCCCGTACCAGGCCGTTTACCCCCCTTTGGACTATTGGAGGCAAAGCCAAAGGAGTCCCGATGACGAGCAAAAACCAAAATCAATCTGACGAAGGAAGTGCCCGTCATCAGCGGCCTGGCCGGAGAATGCAATGACTACAGACGATCCAGGTCAAGCGCCACTTCAGCGAGATGACGGAGAAGCAAACGGACGAACTCGTCATCGCCGTGGCCGACCTGGTCGTCACCTTCATTAAGAATAAAAGAGCCGGTGATGGCAGTTCCCGAAAGCGCCCCTCCGGTCAAACGTCCCTTTAACCCCCACAGGAGGAACAAAACGTGAATATCCCGGAAGTCTTCAAACGCTCCCGTTTTGGCAGCGAACTGATCGGCGACCTTTCCTTTCTCATTCGTGAGCCCGCAGACGTCTATCATTTCAAGGCCAACGAATATCTCTCCAGCCACCAGCTCGCCGACTTTCGCAGGTGCGCTGAACACTATCACAAGAAACAGACCGGCCTCATCCAGGACACTGACCGTCCTGCCTATTTCATTGGCCGTGCCACTCACACGCTGATTCTTGAAGGGCGTGAGCCTTACGAGCGGGAATACGCGGTCGGCGGCCCCATCAATCCCAAGACCGGCAAGCCCTACGGCAGCCGCACTTTGAAGTTCACCCAGTGGGCGGAAGCGCAGGGCCGTCCCGTCCTCAGCGAAGATCAGGCATCGCTCATCGAGGCCATGAACGTGTCCGTCCACGGCCACAAGAAGGCGTCCGACCTCATCAGCCGCGGCGTGGCCGAAGGCGTGATTCGCACGGACTACTGCGGCGTGCCGTCTCAGAGCCGCATCGACTGGATCAACCCCGGCAAGGGAATCGTCGATCTCAAGACCTGCGAAAACCTCGACTGGTTGCAGATGGATGCGAAGAGCTACGGCTACCTGCACCAGCTCGCCTTCTACCGAGCGATGGTGGCACTGGTTACAGACATCGTGCTGCCGGTCTACCTAATCGCCGTCGAGAAGCGTGAGCCAAACCGCTGCGGCGTCTGGCGCATGGGCGAAGACGTCCTCGCCATCGCCCAACGGGATAACGAGGAAGCCATCGAACGGCTGAAGCAGTGCCGTGTCCAGGACTACTGGCCATCAGGCTACGAAGAAATCCGCGTATTCGACTCGATTTAACGGCATGGACGGGCGGCGCAGGCATGGCCGAAAGGCCGTGGGGGATGCCAGTGTCCGCCCGTCCCTCTGCCAGCAAAGGAAAGTGAAATGACCACCATCAAAGAAATCCCAATCGACGACATCGAAGTCGGCGAGCGATACCGGCGAGACGTCGGCGACATCACCGACCTCGCTCGAAGCATCGACGAGATCGGACTGCTTCACCCCATCGTCATCCAGGACGGCATGGTGATCGTCGGCGAACGAAGGCTCGAAGCACATAGGGCCCTCGGCCGTCCCACCATCCCTGCCGTCGAAGTGGATGGATTCAGCGACCGACTTCCGTTGCTGAAAGCTGAGCGTGACGAAAACACCTGCCGCCAAAACTTCGCACCGAGCACGGCCGTCGAGATCGGTGAAGAGATCGAACGCCTCATCGAAGAGCCCGCGGCAAAGGAGCGCCAGCGGCAGAGCCCCGGCCGGGGTAAGGGAAAAGGTGGGGAAACTTTCCCTACCTTTTCCAGCGGCCGTGTTCGGGACAGGGTCGGTCAGGCCGTCGGCATGTCAGGCCGAACATACGAAAAGGCGAAGGCGGTCGTCGAAGCGGCCCGCGAGGCACCGGAGAAATTCAGCGATCTGAAAGACGAAATGGATCGCACTGGCCGCGTCGATAAAGCCTACCGAAGACTGCGACAGCAACAGGTGCAGGCAGAGAGGCAGTCTGTTCCACCCCTCCATTCTGAAGACGGCCCCTTCTCAGTCCTCTACGCCGACCCGCCCTGGCGATACCAGCACACGGAGAGCGAGTCCCGCGCTATCGAGAACCAGTATCCGACCATGTCGCTGGATGAGATCTGCAACCTGCCGATTCACGAGGTCTGCGCGGACGATGCCATTCTCTTCCTCTGGGCGACCAGTCCCAAACTCGAAGAGGCGATGAAAGTCCTTGAGGCTTGGGGCTTCATCTATCGGACCTGCGCGGTGTGGGACAAAGAGAAGATCGGGATGGGGTACTACTTCCGCCAGCAGCACGAACTGTTGCTCGTCGCGGCGAAAGGTCATCCACCAACTCCGGATCCTTCCGATCGGGTGTCCTCCGTTATCCGAACGCCCAGGCTGAAGCACAGCCAGAAGCCGGAAGTCGTCTACGAAATCATCGAGGCCATGTACCCGCACCTGCCGAAGCTCGAGCTTTTCGCCCGTTCGTTAAGAAACCAATGGAGTGCTTGGGGCAATGAAATCAGCAACTGAAATTCACGATTTCAAAGAGCGGATCGAGTTCTCGCTTGAAGGGAACAAGAACCTCGAAGCCATCTATCGCAGCGTCTGGCCCGAGCTCGTAAGGCTCGAACCGATCGAGGGTGACTGCGAGCTACAGCGCAAGGGAGTCGATGTCATCCTTCACCTGGAGTCCGGAAAGAAGATCTATATCGACGAGAAGAAGCGCGGGAAGGGTTACGACGATATCTGCCTGGAAGTCTGCAGCGTTGGGAAGCCGCTCAGAGGCTATATCAAGCACCAAGAAGGGAGCTTCGAGTATCAGAAGGTCGGCTGGGCGATGGACACATCCAAGGTCTGCGACTTCGTCCTCTACTACTTTGAGGACAGGCCAGAAATCTATCTGTTGCCCTTCGAGCTCATGCGCATGGCACTCGCTGAGAACTTCGAGGACTGGGCGTATCACCCCGACTGTTCTTGGCCCATTGATGCGTTCAACCACGGCTACGTCACCCGCAACATCTGCGTTCCGTGGCCGCTTTTTAAAGAGGGAATCACGAATCAAATGTTCAGGAGTTTTGGGTGAGGCGAAAGTTCGTCTCACCATTTTCTAACCACATCGAAAGGAGAAACCGATGGTAATGATGAATCGAATCCACAGGGGGCCAGTCTTGGCACCACGCCGGGTAACACTTATGGGTCAACACGGCATTGGCAAATCTTCCTGGGCTGCTCAGGCGGCGAAGGCTATCTTCATTCAGACGGAAGACGGCCTGGCCAACATCGACTGCGACAGCTTTCCGCTGGCGACCACGTTCGACGAAGTGATGCAGGCGCTGGCCGAACTCTACACCGAAGAGCATCCCTACCAGACCGTGGTCATTGATACCGTCGATTGGCTCGAAAGACTCATCTGGGAAGAGGTCTGCAAGAAGCATAACGTGGACAGCATCGAATCGATTGGCTACGCAAAGGGCTACTCGTTCGCGCTCGTCTACTGGCGTCAGGTGCTCGATGGCCTTGGCGCGCTGCGCAACGAGAAGGGCATGACCATCGTCTTGCTCGCGCACACGAAGGTCGAGCGCTACGAAAATCCAGAGACCGAGCCTTACGACCGCTTCGTGCCGAAGTTGCACAAGCTCGCCTCTGCGCTCCTTCAAGAGTGGTCCGACGAAGTTCTGTTTGCGACCTACAAGGTCTTTACCAAGCAGAGCGACGAAGGCTTCAGCCGCAAACGCACCCAGGGCATCGGCACCGGGGAGCGCGTCCTGCGCACTTCCGAACGCCCTGCCTTCATTGCCAAGAATCGGCTCAACCTGCCCGACGAGCTCCCGCTCGAATGGTCTGCCTACGCTCATTACTTCCAGGGCGCGGATGGCACGTCATGCCCTGAAGGCCCCCGCGGCGGACCCGGCCCGGCAGGCGATGAAACTTTCAATCCCGATCCCTCATTCTGAAAGGAGTCACACATGGCTGTTCTTGAAAACTTTGATGCAGATACCGTTGACGACGTCGTCGACTTCGAGCCGCTTCCCGCGGGCAAATACGTAGCGATTGTCGTGGAGTCGGAATTTAAACCGACCAAGGCCGGCGACGGCAGTTACCTGGAGCTGAAGTTCCAGGTGATTGAAGGCGAGCACCAGAACCGCTTCCTGTGGTCGCGCCTCAACCTGAAGAACCCGAGCGAGAAGGCGGTGAAGTTCGCCCGTGCGCAGCTTGGTCAGCTCTGCCGCGCGGTCGGCGTGCCCAGGCCTGCGGACACGCAGGAGCTTCATGATCTGCCGGTCGTACTGAAGGTGAAGTGCCGGCGGCGCGAGGACACCGGCGAGATCGCGAACGAGATCGCTGGCTTCGAGTCAAAGGACGCGCAGTCCAAACCGCAGCAATCGGCCAACGAGGATTTGCCCCCCTGGAAACGGCAGCGGCAATAGTGGTCACAGCACCTCCAAGCACCAAGGTGTGCTGGGGGCGCCGCCGAATGCCCGGCGCGGTCAAGTGACCAGACCGCGCCAGCGAAAGCAAGGGACTACGCGGAAAGGGAGTCGGGTGAGGCAAACCGACTGGAGGTGCACTTCTCAAACATCAACCAACGAACGAAGCATGAAGATCGGAACTGAAATCGTGGACGCGGTCGAAAGCGCATTGGCTTCAGACGAAGCCCTCGGGCTCTGCTGCGACACCATCGAAGAGCGCGAGGCATTGACATCCATCGTGGTAGATCGCCTGTCGCAGTTGCCGGAGGAAGACTCGGAGTTCACCGAGCTCGAACTGCCGTATCCGCCATCGCTGAACCATTACTATCGTCGAGTCGGCCCGCGCACTCTAATCAGCAAAAAGGGCCGCGAATACCGCGAACGCATCAGCGGCTACCTGGCCGTTCAGGGAGTCGATCCGTTCCTCGGCCCGCTTCAACTTCAGATCGAGCTCTATCCTCCGGACAGGCGACTTCGCGACGTGGACAACACGCTGAAGGCCCTGCTGGACGCCCTGGAGAAGGGTGGCGCGTATCACAACGACGTTCAGATCGAACGGCTGGAAGTTGAAAAACGGAGACCGGTCGAAGGCGGTAGGGTGATCGCGCGGATTTCGTCCTGGGACAATGGAAGGAAGGACGGATGAAGCCGAGGCAGTACCAGACCGAGGCTGTGAATGCCGTCTACAGCCATCTGCAGACCCGCGACGATAATCCGTGCGTCGTGCTGCCAACCGGATCGGGGAAGACGATTGTCATATCTACGATCTGCAAGGACGCGGTTCTCAAATGGGGCGGCCGCGTCTTAATCCTCGCACACGTCAAGGAACTATTGGAACAGTCTGCCGACAAACTTCATGCACTTACACCAAAGCTCTTCCTGAATGTGGGCCTCTACTCCGCTGGACTCCGACGCCGCGACACCGAACAGGCGATCATCGTGGCCGGCATTCAGTCGGTCTACAAAAAGGCATGCGACCTCGGCCCGTTCGATTTAATCATCGTGGACGAAAGTCACTTGCTGCCGCCTGACGGCGAAGGCATGTATAGGTCGTTCCTGAAGGATGCGCGTACCATCAATCCCAACGTCCGTCTCATCGGTCTGACCGCCACGCCATACCGCATGAAGACCGGCGAGCTCTGCGGCCCGGACAATCTTCTGAATCACGTCTGCTACGAGATCGGCGTCAAAGAGCTCATCGTTCAGGGCTACCTCTGTCCGCTCATCAGCAAGGCCAGCAAGGCCAAGGTCGACACTTCAAATCTGCATGTTCGCGGTGGCGAGTTCATTCCAAAGGAAACGGAAGAGCTCATGGATACCGATGAGCTCGTGACCGCGGCATGCAAAGAGATCATTGAGCACACCAAGGATCGAAAGTCAGTTCTTATCTTTTCCAGCGGCGTGGCTCACGGACGCCACATTGCTCAGGTGTTGGCCAAGAAGTCTGGCGAGGAAGTCGGCACTGTCTTCGGTGACACCCTCGCCTTCGAGCGGGACGCCACCCTTGAAGACTTCAAGACCGGAAAGCTCAAAAACCTGGTCAACGTCAACGTGCTGACCACCGGCTTCGATGCACCCAACATCGACTGCGTGGTCATGGTGCGACCGACTATGTCCGCTGGACTTTATTATCAGATGGTGGGAAGGGGCTTCCGTCTACATGAAGACAAAACCGACTGCCTTGTCCTCGACTTCGCCGGCAACATCCTTCGACACGGCCCGGTCGATGCCATCAAGCTGCAGACGAACGAACAGGGCAACGGTGAAGCTCCGGCGAAAGAGTGCCCTGAGTGCCAATCGGTGATCGCCCTCGGTTACACCGTCTGCCCTGATTGCGGCTACGAGTTTCCTGAGCCGGAAAAGAAGAAACACGACGCGAAGGCGACCGACGCTCACGTCCTGTCCGGCAAGATTGCGACCACAGAGTACGACGTCATGGGCGTCGATTACTTCGTGCACTACAAGCGAGACGCACCCGAGGACGCCCCACGCACCATGCGCGTCGAATACCGCACCGGCCTCTGGCAGCATCAATCCGAATGGGTCTGCTTCGAGCACGACGGATATACACGCGAGAAGGCGGAGTCCTGGTGGCGCAAACGCTCGAACGCTCCGATGCCTGAGAACGTCGACGAAGCTGTAGCAATGGCCCAAAAGGGCGCGCTCTGCAAGACGAAGAGCATCAAGGTGCGCAGCGTCTCCGGTGAGCAATATGACAGCATCATCGGCTACCGCCTCGGCGAAAAGCCCGATTGGCACACGCCCTACGTCGATGAAGAAGAAGCCCACGAGGCGTTCTTCACCAATCAGTTTTACGACGACGAAGTCCCATTCTAGGAGCGCTGATGGGACAGACGTTAAAGGAAACCGCCCTCGAGTATCAGGCCGCAGGTCTTTGTGTCCTGCCGGCACATTCGAACAGGAAGTGTCCAGCCCTGAAAGGCTGGGGCACGTACAAGGATCGGCTGCCAACGAAGCACGAGGTCGACGCCTGGTTCAGCAACGGCGTCAAACGTCTGTGCGTTGTCCTGGGTGAAGTCTCTGGACATGCGGAGTGCCTCGACTTCGACTGCGAGGGCGAGAAGTACGAAGCCTGGCGTTCACTCCTGATAGTGCAAGGACACGCTGCACTTCTGAAAAAGCTGGTCATCGAAAAGACGCCGGGAAAGGGCTTCCACGAAATCCACCGTTGCGAATCACCGGTGAGCGGCAGTATGAAGCTGGCCACCAGAATGATCGTCGTCGCCTCAAATGAGGAGGTCTTTTATCGCGGCAAATACTACAGACCTCGGCAGGACGAAAACGGACAGTGGGCAATTTTCCCAACCCTCATCGAAACCAAAGGCGAGGCAGGCCTGATCCTCTGCGCGACTTCGCCCGGCTATGAGCTCATTCAAGGCAAGTTCACGGCCCTGCCCGTGTTAACAACCGAAGAACGTGAAACGCTTCTCGAAGCGGCCTGGTCGATGAATGAGCACTTTCCTCAAGTCGTTGACGGGCCAACATGCTCTGAGACAGGTGATCGGCCAGGGGACGATTTCAACCGACGTGGTGACATCCGAGAGCTGCTTGAAGCGCATGGCTGGGCGAAAATACGAACGGGCGACAATGAGCACTGGCGGCGGCCAGGGAAGGAACGCGGCACGTCCGCGACACTGAAAAACAGGACGTTCTATGTGTTCAGCTCAAACGCTCCTCCGTTCGAGCCCGAAACTGCTTATAAACCGTTCGCCGTTTACACCCTCCTTGAACACAACGGTGACTATGCCGCGGCCGCACGAGCTTTGAACGGCAAGGGCTACGGAGACCTACAATCGCAGGCCGGCGACGTCGTCGACCTTTCGCTGATCTTAGGCAATGGGCAGGACGAATTACCTCCGGAACCAGACAAGGAAGATCCGGGCTCACTGCCAGAAGAATTGCTGCGTGTGCCTGGCTTCATTTCAGAGGTCATGGATTACACGCTGGCGTACGCGCCGTTTCCCGATCACGCGCTTGCATTCGCCGGCGCCCTAGCACTTCAAGCCGCGCTCGCCGGTCGGAAGGTGAAAGCGCCTGGCGGCGCGCGTCCTTCGTTGTATCTGCTCGGCCTCGCATTCTCAGGCGTGGGCAAGAACTATCCCCGCGAAGTGAACCAGCGGATCATGACCGAGGCCGGAATCCTGCGACACCTTGGCGACACCTTTGGAAGCGGTGAGGGACTCGAGGATCGAATGATCAAGTGCCGCTCCATGCTCTACCAGACCGACGAGATTGACGCTGTCCTTCTCGGCATATCGAAGAGCAAGGACGGGCGTCAAGAGAAGATCATGCAGGTGCTGCTGAAGTTCTATAGTTCCTGCGGAAGTCTCTATCACGGTCGAGATCTGGCTGGAAAAGAGCCGGAGGTCATCGACCAGCCGAATCTTGTTCTCTATGGCACGGCCGTTCCCAAGCACTACTACGAATCGCTGTGCGACAAGATGCTGACGAACGGATTCCTGGCCCGCATGTTGGTGTTTGAGGCGGGTGAGCGAGGGGAAGGGCAGGAGCCTGACGAGCCGCCCATCCCGGAGCGTGTGCTGAACTCCGCACGCTGGTGGGCGAACCTCAGGCCAGGCGAAGGGAACATGTGTGACGAGCATCCGAAACCGCTCGTTGTGCCGTACGCGTCTGATGCAGCAAAGAAGCGTATGAGCGAGCTGCGGTCACTCGAAGTTCAGGAATACCGGGTCGCAAGGAAGGACGAAGATAATGTGGCTATGGGTATCTGGGCCCGTGCCGTGGAGAAGGCGCGCCGTCTCTCTCTGGTCTATGCGTGCAGCGAGGATGCCCTCAATCCGAAGATCACCCTGACAGCAGTCAATTGGGCGTGGACGGTCGTCGAACATCAGACGCGCAAGATGCTCTATCACCTCACGCAGCATTACTCCGAGAACGAGTTCGATGCTCGGTGCAAGAAGATGCTGAAGATCCTGACGGACTGGCGCGCCAAGAATGGTGACCGGTGGGCAGAGGCATGGCGGGTGGCAAGGCGCATGAAGATTTCAGTGCGAGACCTGGAAGAGGTGCGGGACGCTTTACTCGCACAGCAACGTATCGATTACACAGAAAAGAAGACGGGAGGCAGACCAACATGTTGCTATCGGGCAAGGTGAATAAGTACTTTTTGATCGTGCAAGAAGTCATGAGCCCGACTTTTTGCGCGTCAAATTGTCGCGATCAGAAAGTCAAAAAGTTGGAGGGTTCGGAGAGGGTAAGTTCAGTGTCTATACACATTAATAATACCTCTCACTACTTTTTGCTCTTTTTGATCCCCTATATCTCAAAACCCCTAATTCTGGCCTTTTGTGCGTACGTGCGCGAGGGGGGATCAAAAAGTGCAAGAGGTTCGACGGCACACAGAAAAAATGGTTCCTTCCCGGGATTTCCTGTCCCCAACGTGCGTGGGAACAGCCGCACTACACCACAGAGTTGGTTCCGTTGTCACGTACGGCAAACGCACGCGGGCCAACCCGTGCGCCCCCGTTCGATCCTCGGAGGTACGCGGCCAAGCGC
>Ga0187827_10009066_pt1 | contig 10629 bp, 16 predicted proteins | sample ETNtaG_39_FD_167969 | JGI IMG/M metagenome (GOLD analysis project Ga0187827, IMG submission 167969) | Marine microbial and viral communities from oxygen minimum zone, Eastern Pacific Ocean - ETNP2014_SV_150_PacBio MetaG (Illumina Assembly) | ecosystem: Environmental > Aquatic > Marine > Hypoxic... | reverse complement strand
AAAAACTTAACTAACTTAGCATCTGATATTAACAAAATTAATCCAGAGGAAAAATTAGCTTTTTTACCTAGTTTTTTTGAAATTAAACCAAATTATGAATCAAAATATAGAGCTTATGTACCAATTATGACTGGTTGTAATAAATTCTGTACTTATTGTGCTGTACCATATACTAGAGGCAGAGAAGTATCTAGACCTTCTCCAGAAATATTATTAGAAATTAAAGAATTATTAAAAAAAGGATATAAAGAAATTGTATTATTAGGACAAAATATTAATAGTTATGGATTAGATCAAGAAAAAGAAATTAAATTTCCAGAATTATTACAAAAAATAGACAAATTAAATAATAAAAATTGGTGGCTAAAATTTTTAACAAGTCATCCATATGATTTATCTGATGATCTAATAAAAGTAATGAAAAATGGAAAACATATTAGTAAATATCTTCATTTACCAGTACAATCAGGTTCAGATACTATGCTTAAAAAAATGAATAGACATTATACTATTAAAAATTATAAAAAAATAATAAATAAAGTTAAAAAAGAAATTAAAAATATAGCTATATCAACAGATATAATAGTTGGTTTCTGTGGAGAAACAAAAAAACAATTTAAAGATACAGAAAAATTAATGAAAGATTTAAAATATAATCTAGCATATTTATCACAATATTCTGAAAGATCAGGAACTATAGCTCATAAATTACATAAAGATGATATTTCTCATAAAATAAAAAAAGAAAGATGGAATATTTTAAATAATATTGTTAAAAAAAATTCTTTAAATTTTAATAAAAAATTATTAAATAAAAAATATGAAGTATTAATAGATGTTATTAATAAAAAAAATAAAAAATATAATAATATTGGAAAGTTAGATAACTATATTACAATTCATATGACTACAAATAAACCTTTAAAGAAGGGTGCATTCTATAAAGTAAAAATTATTGAAGCTAGACCTTGGGGTTTAAAAGGAATGTTAATATGAAAAATAAGATAGTAGTAATTTTAGGGCCTACTGCTTCTGGTAAATCTACTTTAGCTCTAAAAATAGCAAAACAATTTAAAGGAGAAATTATTTCTTCAGATTCTAGACAAATATATAAAGAATTAAATATTGGTAGTAATAAAATAAATAAAAAAGCACAAAATAATATAAAACACCATTTATTAAACATAATAAAACCAAATGAAAAATATAATTTATTTAATTGGCAAAAAGATGCTTTTAAAATAATAAATAAAATTCATAAAAAAAATAAACTACCTATAATTACTGGTGGTACAGGATTATATATATCTTCTATCTTACAAAATTATCAATTAGCGGAATCTAAAACAGCTCCATGCCCCTATAATTTTTTAATCTTTGGTCTAAATCCTCAAAGAAAAAAACTTTATCAAGAAATTAATAAAAGAGTAGAAAAAATGATTAAAAAAGGCTTAATAAAAGAAGTTCAAAAAATATATAAAAAATATAAACAAAGAAAATTAATTTCTTTAAGTGGTATAGGTTATCAAGAGATAATATCCTATTTAGAAAAAGAAATTACTTTAGAAGAAGATATAAAATTAATACAAAAAAATACCAGGAATTATGCTAAAAGACAAATGACCTGGTTTAGAGGTATGGAAAAACAAGGTTTAAAAATATATTGGAATAAAAATTATCAAACTATAGAAAAAATGGTTAAAAAAATTTTAAGTTAACTTTTCTTTTAAAATATCTGTTACTCTTTGGGGATTTGCCTTACCCCTACTTTCCTCCATTACTTTACCTACAAAAAACTTTAAAAGAGCTTCTTTACCATTTTTATACTGTTCAACTTGTTGTGAATTACTCATTATAACTTTAATAACTAAACCTTCTAATTCCGAAAAATTGTCTATTTGAATTAAATCTAATTCTTTAGCTAAATCTGAAGGATTAGAATTACTTTTAAACATCTTAGATAAAATAGTTTGTCCAGCTGAACTATTTATTTTTTTATTATAAATTAATTTTATTAATTCAGACATATTTTCTGGAGTAATCCTTAAATCTTTAATACTAAAATTATCTTTTAAAAAAGAAAACAATTCACTAGTAATCCAAGAAAATGTTAATTTAGATAATTTCTTTTTAGAAGATTCCCAATTAGATTTATTTTTATTAACTTTAAATATCCAAGCTCTTAATTCTGAAATAACTTCTTCAAAATATTCTGCCCAAATTTTTTTATCTACTAAAAATTGAGCATCTTTTTTACTTAAACCAAATTCTTCTATAAAACGATGATATCTTTCATGTGGTAATTCTGGTAAAGATATTTTAACTTCCTTCAATAACTCCTCTGAAATTAAAAGAGCTGGTAAATCTGGTTCTGGAAAATATCTATAATCTGCAAAACTTTCTTTAGTCCTTTGCTCTACTGTTTCTCCTATTTCTTCTTTCCATCCTCTAGTTGAAGTGATTTGAGGGGCGCTATTTTTTTCCCAAAGATCTTTTTGTCTTTTTATTTCATATTTTAAAGATTTAACAACTGCTTTAAATGAATTTAAATTCTTTATCTCTGTTTTAGGATATAATTTATTATCTCCTACAGGACGTATAGAAATGTTAGCATCACAACGTAAGTGTCCTTTTTCCATATCTGCTTTACTAACATTTAAATACTTAGCAATTAATTTTAAATTTTTTAAAAACTCTATGGTTTCCTCTGGTTTTCTAAAATCTGGTTTAGTAACTATTTCTGCTAAAGGAATCCCTCCCCTATTATAATCTACTAAAGTTTTATCTTTTTTATGAATACTTTTAGCAGCATCTTCCTCTAAATGTAATCTTTCTATTCCTATTCTTTTTTCATTACTATTTACATCTATTAATAAATAACCTTCTTCTGCTAAAGGAATATCAAATTGAGAAATTTGATATCCTTTTGGTAAATCTGGATAAAAATAATTCTTTCTATCAAATTTAGATTTAATATTTATTTTACAATTTATAGCTAAAGCCATAGCTAGTCCTTTTTTTAAAGCCATTAAATTAATGGTGGGTAAAGTACCGGGGTGACCTAAACAAATAGGACAAATATTTGTATTTACTTTAAAATTTTCTCCTTCATTAGCACAAGAACAAAACATCTTAGATTTTGTTCTTAATTGCAAATGTATTTCTAATCCAATTATAACTTCATATTTATTCATAACTTTTCTATTATTTTTTGAATATTTCTAGAAATATTATCTACTTTACCAACTCCTTTAACCATTTTCCAATTATTATTATCTTCTACTTGCCTAAGAAAACCTTTTCTAACATCTTCGTGAAATAATTTTTCTTCTCTATCTAAACGATCATATTTTTCATTTCTTTTTCTTTTTTTAGCCTCTTCAGGACTTATATCGATATATATAACTAAATCTGGCTTAATATTATCTTTAGCCCAATTATTTATCTTCCTTATTTCTTTTAAATTTAATTTTCTAGCTACTCCTTGATAAGCAAATGTAGATCCATCAAATCTATCAGATAATACTATTTTACCTTCTTCTATAGCTGGTTTAATAATTTCCTCTACATGTTGAGCTCGAGATGCTAAAAATAATAATAATTCTGTCCGAGCATGCATTTCTTTATGATCTTTATCTAAAATTATACTTCTAATTTTTTCAGCAATAATCGAACTAGTACCACCTGGTTCTCTAGTTAAAAAAACAATATGACCATTTTTTTTTAAATACTCTTTTAATAATTTAATTTGAGTAGTTTTTCCAGATTTATCACCTCCTTCAAAAACTATAAATTTTCCTTTTAACATATTTTATTGAATAAATTTTTTATACACTAATATCCTGAATTACCAAAACCACTCTTCCCTCTTTTAGTATCATCTAAATCTTCAACTTCTTCTAACTCTATTTTTTCTGTTTTTTGAATTAATAATTGAGCTATTCTATCTCCTTTTTTTATATTATATTCTTCTCTTAAATTAATTATAACTACTTTTATTTCTCCCCTATAATTTGAGTCTACTACTCCTGCTAGAGTATGTAATCCATGTTTAAAAGCTAAACCAGATCTATCTCTAATATTACCCCAATATCCTTTGGGAATACTTAAAGAAATACCAGTAGAGATAACTTTTATTTCTTGTTTCTTTAAATTAATATTTTCTAAAGAATAAAGATCTAAAGCAGCATCACCTTTATGCATAACTTCTGGTAAAAGAGCTTCGGGTTTTATTTTTTTTACTTTAATTTTCATTTTATTAATTCTACAAATTTATATTTTAAACCATTTTCTTCAAAAGGACCTTCTTCTTTAATTATTTTATTAAATTTACTATAATCTGGAAAATAAGTATCAGCTTTAAAAACTTTATCTATTAATGTTAAATATAATTTATCTGCTAATTTTATAACTTGTTTATATATGCTAGCTCCTCCAATAAAGAAAATTTCTTCTTTTTCTTTAATTCTAGCAAATTCTAAAGCTTTTTCTAAAGAATTAAATACAAAACAATTCTGAGCTTTAAAATTATAATCTAAAGAAAGAATAATATTAATTCTATCTGGTAAATTAAAACCTATAGATTCATATGTATTTTGACCCATAATTACAACATGTCCTTTAGTAATTTTTTTAAAATGTTTTAAATCTTTTGGTAAATAAATTAATAATTTATTATCTTTACCTATTCCTCTATCTTTAGCTACAGCACAAATAATACTAATAGTTGGCTTTTTCATAATTATACTGCTATTGGAGCTTTAATAATAGGATGTGGATTATAATTTTCTAAAATAAAATCTTCATATTTAAAATCTTCAATGTTCTCTACTTCTTTCTTTATCTTCATATTTGGTAATTTTCTAGTATCTCTAATTAACTGTTCCTTAACTTGTTCAAAATGATTACTATAAATATGAGTATCTCCTAAAACATGTATAAACTCTCCTGGTTCTAGCTTAGTAACTTTAGAAACCATCATTAATAAAAGAGAATAAGAAGCAATATTAAAAGGTACACCTAAAAATGTATCACAACTTCTTTGATACATTAATAATGATAATTTACCTTGAGCTACATAAAATTGATAAAAACAATGACAAGGTGGTAAAGACATGCTAGGTATTTCTGGAGGATTCCAAGCAGAGACAATCATTCTTCTATCATTAGGGTTGGTCTTTATTCTCTCAATAACATCTTTTAATTGATCTACACCTCCAAAATTTCTCCATTGCTTACCATAAATAGGTCCTAAATCTCCCCATTTTTTAGAAAATTTTTCATTAGTTTTTATATTTTTTATATATTCTTCCATTTTTTTTGACCATTTTTGAGTATATTTAGGATATTTTTTAGTTAAATTATTAACTACTAAATAATTTTGATAAGGCCATTCATTCCATATTTTTACTCCTCGTTCTACTAAATACTTCAAATTAGTATCTCCTTTAATAAACCAAATTAATTCATGAATAATACCTTTCAAAAAAACTTTTTTAGTTGTTAATAAAGGAAAACCTTCGCTTAAATTAAATCTTAATTGAGCTCCAAAAATACTACGAGTACCTACTCCTGTTCTATCACTTTTATCAATGCCTTGGTCCATTATTTGTTTTAATAGATTTAAATATTGTTTCATATTATTTAACTAAATTATCTATTTGTTTATATAATTCTTTTAAATTTCCTTCATTATTTATTATTAAATTAGCTTGTTTTAATAATTTTGGAATATAAACTTCCGTTTCTGCTTTATGATCTTGTAAAAATTCTTCCCAAGTTTTATTTTTATCATCTTTATTTTCACCTCTTTTACTTAATCTTTTATATCTAATTTTAGAATCAGCATCTATACCTATTAATTTAAATCCTGGAATATCTTTTAAATATTTAATATCAGCTGGTCTTCTTGCTCCATCAACAACAATAATATTATGATTAGTTTTAGAAACATCTTTTGCTATTATTTTGGCTAAAATATCTTGTCCAAAATTCTCTCTCATAACTATAGATATTTTAACTAAATTATTTCTAGTTTGCGATAAATATGCTCTATCTAATATATCTCTTAATATTTTAGAAAATTTAAAAGATTTAGCTTTATATTTTTCTTTCAAATATTTACTAACTGTTCCTTTACCACTAGCTATAGGTCCCGTTAACACTAATATTATTTTCATCTTATTTTAATTCTAAATTCATTTTACTTTGAGTACTATACTGTCTATATTTAATACCTGCTAAATCTAATAATTTACGAGCTGCTTTAGTATTATCTACTTCATGATATTTATCACTTTCATATATTACCTCCTTAATACCATTTTGAATAATAGCTTTTACACATTCATTACAAGGAAATAAATTACAATAGATACGAGAATTATTTATTCTTTGATAAGAATTAAATATAGCATTTATTTCCCCATGAACTACATAAGGATATTTAGTATCTAAATCTTTACCTTCTCTTTCCCAAGGCAAATCATCTTGATCTATACCTCTAGGCCAACCATTATATCCTAAACCTAAAATAACATTATTATCGTCTACTATCACCGCACCTACTTGAGTAGAAGGATCTTTAGATCTCTGACTAATTAAATTAGCTAACATCATAAAAGTATCATCCCATGATAAATATTTTTCTCTTTTTTTCATATAATATATATTAATATATTATATATATTAACAAAAGAAAGGTATAAAATCAAACTACTTTATTACATCTTTAGCAGCTTTAGTATAAACTCTTATTAATGCTCCTCTTCCTAGTTTAATACCTCCCCAATATCTAATAACAACAATTAAACAGTTTACTAAAGATTTTTTCTGTAATAAATACAATAATGGCTTACCTGCTGAATTAATTGGTTCTTTACCATTATAAAATTTTTCTTTTATATTGTGATTTTCTATCCTATAAGCATAAACAATGTGTTGAGCATCTTTATATTCTTTTTTTAATTTCTCTACTTTTTCTTTAACTTCAGCTTTACTTTTAACAAAAAAAGAAAAGCCCAAAAATTTGGACTTTTTTTCTTTAATCTCACTTTGCTGTTCTCTAATAAAAGTAATCATTATTGATCATCTACTATTTTTCTATTTTTTTTATTCTTAGAATGATAATTACTATAACTATCTACTTTAAAAAAATTAAAAAAATCATTAGCTTTTTGTTTTTTTAATATTAAATCTAAACCAAATAATATTAAAAGTGTAGGAAATAAATAATTCCAAAAATTACCATCTATTATTCCAGCTGTTTCTAATAATAAAAGAAAACCTAAAATAATAAAAACCATTCCTAAAGACATAAATTTACTTCTTTGCATAATAATTGTTGATTATTTAATTATATTATAACAAAATTATTTAATTTAGGCTACTAAAAAACTGGTAACCTTTAAGCTATCTGCCAGCATAAAATATTACAATCAAAAGATTGAACACTTTAACTTAATAATCTCTAACTTAATGGAAAGGAGGTAACCATATAAGCCTTTGATCTCTAAACAGATAGCTTATAAGCTACCAGTAAAACAAAGATATAATAACAAAAAATTAACATTTTGTAAAGAAAAAGCGGTAATTTTTTAATTACCGCTTTTTTTATAAAACTCATATACTATCTTTTGAGATATTATTGGTCTTCTTTTTTTTCACCTTTGTTAATCTCCCATACTATACCATTTTCTTCATATTCTTTACAAAGAGAAGAGGGCCATCTTCTTCTATCAATTCTTCTGATAGCATTATAAATGAATTTAGGGTCAGAATCAAGTTTATATAATAAAAAATTAAATATCTTTTCTTCAGTTCTACAACCTTTAACTAATGACCATTTCCAAATATATTCTATTATATCTCGTTCATCTTTTTTCATCTTTGTCCAAAGATTTTTATTCTTTTGACCAACAAGACGAATTTTATTTTCTTGACACATTATTAATCCTCCTTGTTTTTGATTTTTAAAAGTGCTAAACTAGTAAAGCTAATTTATTTAAGATACAATTATTACATATTTATAAAAAAATGTCAACTTTACTTAAAAATAAAAAAGCTTTATATGATTATAATATTCTCAAAGAATTAGAAGCTGGTTTAGTATTAAAAGGAGCAGAAGTTAAAGCTATAAAATTAAAACATTTAAGTTTAAAAGGTGCTTTTATTAGTATTAAAGGAAATAAAGTTATTTTAAAAAATATGCATATTTCTAGATATCAACCAGCAGGAAACAAACAAAAATCATATCAACCAAATCAAGACAGAGAATTATTATTAAATAAGAAAGAAATACGATATTTACAAGGTAAAATGATAGAAAAGGGCTTGACAATTATACCTATTTCAGTGTATACTACTCGCAGACTTATTAAGATAAAAATAGCCTTAGTAAAAGGAAAAAAGAAATTTGACAAAAGACAAGCTATGAAGAAAAAAGATATCCAAAGAAATATTGAACAAAAATTAAAAAGTTATTAAAACATGGGGATGTTTTATATTCGATAATAAATGGAATAATATATAGCAAGTAAAGTTCACAATCTTTATAAAATTGTTATAAAATAAGTGCTAAAAACTTATTAGTGAAAGTTAAAGGACTTTTTCAAGTACCTCAACTTTCTACAGTCTTAGCATAATATTGCTTAGACCATCTTTATTAATTTGTCTAAGATTAGCTAAAGGTGTCATAAAATTTAGGCTAGAAATTTATAGTGCTAAAATATAAATTTGACTTTTCTCTTAGCTAAGTTATAAAAACTTTGTTAATTTGTTGTTTTATAACTGAAAACTAAAATTAACTAAGCTTGAAGAATTATATTAAGAAGTTTATTAGACAGGGGTGTGATTCCCCTCATCTCCACCATAAATAATATATTTAAATAATAATTAAATTAAAAACTATTCGTACAAAAAGAAGAAATAAAAATATAAAACAAAGTAAAAAACACCGAGTTAATGAACAAATTAGAGCTCTAGAAGTAAGAGTAATAGATGAAAATAGATCTCAACTGGGTATTTTATCTTTAGAAAAAGCTTTAGAAATAGCTGAAAAGAAAGATTTAGATTTAGTGGAAGTCTCACCATTAGCTAATCCTCCAGTTTGTAAAATTATAAGCTTTGGTAAATTAAAATATCAACAAACTAAACAACAAAATAAAAATAAAATTAAAAAAACTGGTATTAAAGGAATTCGTCTATCATTAAATATAGGACAACATGATATTGATGTTAGAAAAAAACAAATAAATAAATTTTTAGACCAAGGTCATAAAATTAAAATTGAATTAAGATTAAGAGGTAGAGAAAAAGCTTTTAAAAATAATGCTAAAAAAGTAATTCAAAAATTTTTAGATCAATTGGAAAGAGAATACAAAATAGAACAAGAAATTAAAATACAAGGTGGCAATATAACTTCTCTTATTAGCAAAAAGTAATCTTTATGAAATTAAAAACTAGAAAATCAGTAAAAAAAAGAATTAAAGTAAGTAAAGGTAAAAAAATTACTATTAGAACTGGTGGTCAAGGTCATTTTAATTCTAGAGAAAGTGGAAAAGTTACAAAAAATAAAAGAAGAAATAAACAATTATCATCTGCTAATATTAAAAATGTTAAAAAATTATTACCTTATTTATAAATTAAAATATTTAAAAATATGCCTAGAGTAAAAAGAGGCACTACTCATGTTAAAAGAAGAAAAAATATCCTTAAAAAAACTAAAGGATATAAATGGGGCCGTAAAAATAGTATTAAAAGAGCTCAAGAAGCTATTCTTCATGCTGGTAAACATGCTTATAGAGATCGTCGTAAAAAAAAGAGAGTTATAAGAAGACTATGGCAAACTAAACTTAATGCTGCTTTAAGATTATTAAATAAAAATTATTCTACTTTTATTCATAGTTTAAAAATAAAAAATTGTGAATTAGATAGAAAAATATTATCTCAAATAGCAGAATTTAAACCAAAAATATTCAAAAAAATAGTTAAAGAAATTACTAAATAATATCAACTCCCTTTTTGGGAGTTTTTTGTTTCTCAAAAAGTAGTATTCCAAAAAATATTCCAATAGAATCTATTAAAATATCTGCATAATTACCATTACGGGTATCTATATCAGCTTGATGCATTTCATCTATAAAAGCATAATAAATAACAGCTATAATGATAAACCATAAATGTAATCTTTTTATAGTATCTAAACTTTTAGCTACTAAATATGTTAATACAAAAAAAACAAAAATATGAGCTAATTTTCTTAAAATAAAATCATAAAAAAAAGAAAAGCCACTATTTAAATCAGATAAAGAAGATAAATAAAAAATTAAAGAACCCCATATAAAAGATAATCCTAAATATACTAATTGTTTTCTTTCTTTTTTACTGAGCATTATGTAATTATATCATAAATATTAACAAAATTATAATATAATATTATTATATTTTTTATTAATATTATGTTAAAAAAAGAATAATAAAAAATAGAGTTTTTAACTCTTTTTTTATGGCGGGATCGACGAGACTCGAACTCGCGACCTCCTGCGTGACAGGCAGGCGTTCTAACCAACTGAACTACGACCCCTTATAAAACAAAAATATTATATACTATTTTTTATTTTTTGACAAGGG
>Ga0187827_10009063_pt1 | contig 10631 bp, 11 predicted proteins | sample ETNtaG_39_FD_167969 | JGI IMG/M metagenome (GOLD analysis project Ga0187827, IMG submission 167969) | Marine microbial and viral communities from oxygen minimum zone, Eastern Pacific Ocean - ETNP2014_SV_150_PacBio MetaG (Illumina Assembly) | ecosystem: Environmental > Aquatic > Marine > Hypoxic... | reverse complement strand
GTACTTGACTTGGGAGGCAATAAAAGCCAAAAGAGAGGTGCTTTCAATATTGGCGAATTTGATTTAGAAGTCATATATCTCAATGTATCTATTGAAAAGAAGCCCGACGTGAGAGCTGATGCCTTGCAACTTCCCTTCAAAGACTGCAGTTTTGATGCAGTTATTTGTGCGGAGGTTTACGAACACCTTTACAAACCAGATTTGGCCTTAAATGAGATGTATAGGGTTCTTAAACCAGGAGGCAAAATCTTCCTAACAATTCCCTTTCTAGTAGCTGTTCACAGTGACCCTCATGACTATGGTCGCTATACCGAAATGTATTGGAGTAAAAAGTTACCTGAATGTGGATTCGACAATATTCTAATTGAGCGGCAGGGGCTTTTTTTTTCGACCGTAGTGGAACATATTAAGCATTACATTCATAAGATCGAAACTCGTTTTCTGCCTAAACGTTGGATCGTTTCCATTCTACCCAGCATACAAAGATGGGCCATACGTAGGGATCAACAGCCAGGTTCGAAGGATAACGGTTATCTAAACAATTTCACACTTGGATACGGTATCAATGCTGTAAAGCCGAGAACAGATCATATTTGACACCAAGATATATAAATTCATATCAGGATGGATTTTGTAGTATCCGGTGATAAACTGGGAATTTGACGAAGTTTTGCTCATGTATAAGATCTTTTTTCTTGCAAGAACCTTTGCATAACACTAGAGCACCAAGGCGGGTTAGCGTTACAAAATCCTGATACAAATAATTGAAAGTCCCTGCATAGTTTTACTTATCAATTATTCCAACATTGTTCAAGCGTGAACCCAATAAATTAAGAATTTTGTTCAATTTTCCTCAACCACTCGTCTAATTAACTCTGCCTCCGTTCTACCGATTGCAGACAAAGAGTAATTCGCTCTTACAAATTGACGGGCATTCTCGCCAAGACGAGACATCAATTCCGGTTTGTTTAGTAATTCATTAATTGACTGACGAAAATTCTCCGGCCTTGTTCCGCACAGCCACCCAGTTTCTCCATGGATAATGACATTGTTGATACCTGGTGAGTCAGCACCTATCACTGCCATACCCGAGGCCATAGCTTCTAATAATGCTTTGGGATGGCCCTCATATAAAGAAGGAAGCACGAAAATTCTAGCTTGATTCATGTAATTTGCTATTAATGCATGTTCTACATATTTAACCCAATTGACCCGATCCCCTAGTTCATGAGCATCATTATCAAATAGGTCTGACTTGTCACCATCACCGATAATTTTTAATGTGTATTTAGTTCCTTTAAAAGACTTTGTTAAGGAGACTAAATTTTTCTCCTTACTGATCCGGCCCACAAAAAGCACGTCTGTATCTTTTCTGATAGCGTTATCTGGTTTGAATCGATTAATATCCACGAAATTTGGAATCACAACACAATCACTAGGGTCTAAAATTCGCTCTTTGACGTCATCCACCATCTCTTGAGTTGTCAATACATTAACAGAGGATTGTGAAAAGACTTTGCTTTCAACCTTTCTGGCATAAACTGATTCTGGTGACTCGTATCCTATGGAGCGTGCAAGATTAAGCGACCACATGTAGCCACATCTTGCAATAAGAGGCTTTCTCCATAAACGAGCCGCACCTAATGCGGTTACGGCCCCATTCATCTGATTGGTTTTTACTACTTGTGCATTGAGTATTTCATTACATTGAAGCAACGGAATGGCTTTTTCATACACCCTCAAAGGTAGGTTAAAAGTATTAAATTTTACTCTAAGTTCTCTATTCAATTCGGCATATTTCTTTTCTGACGCGTTCCCGTATGTCAGAAGAGTGGTAGATATTCCGAATTCTTGTATCTCTTCATAAAGTTGTATTTCCCTGGCAATTATTCCTTTGCGGGCCCACAGTTCTAGCGACCCTCCCCTTGTGAGAAATACCAAAAGTTTTATTTCAGAAGAATTCAATGAATCTCACTGCATCAGCTTAATCTTTTAGCAAACTACCTAAATTCCAGAGTTAACTATTAACCAGCTTAAAAAACTTCGCTGGACCACATAGACTTTCATCTAATCGACCATGAACCTTGAATAGGCCTGCTGATAGTAATGTTCTCCTATCGTGGACCAATCTAACTTGGATATCGTACCGAAGCCCTGACGTGTGAATCTTTCACGAATTTGAGGGTCGTCTATTATTCTCGATGAATCAAATATGAGGCTATCTATGTCTTCAATAGGGCTCACGAATCCGTTCTCCCCATTATTGATTATGTCCCTAACCATACCAACATCAGTCGTTACTAATGGAACTCCGCAAGCAAGGCTCTCCAACAGAGCTTTAGGGCCGCCTTCCTCTCTTGAAGTGATTAGACATATATCCAGACAATTGTAATAGTCCACCATTCTTACGTAATCATCCACTATGTCATGCCGAAAGGGTATTTTTGCCTCAGCAAGTTTTTGTTTTACATAACCTCTAGCTGGTCCCGTCAGCAAAACAAATACAGGATACATAGTGGCAAGTCTTGTCACTGCCTCGACAAAAACGTCTGGGCCTTTAATCAATTTGGGAGTAAGACCTTCTCCCCAACCCTCACCGTCCTTTTGAAAAGAACCAATACAAATAGAGTCATCCGGTATATTCAGCTCTTTACGTCTCTTGTTCACATAAGTAGTCTCCTGCTTTCTAAATACTTGTAAATCTACCCCCAAAGGTATTCTTACTACTTTTTCAGATGAGAAACCCCAGCTCTTCAGTCTCGTTTCCATGATGGAACAGGCAGTCACTACAAGGTCAATCCTATCCATATGTTTGCGAGCAAATTTGATTCCTTTCTCATCTCCCGACTCATCTCCGTGAAAGATCGTGACGATCACACGGTTTGTTTTGTGCGATTCATAGCCGCCGTCCAAGAATCCTTGTATAGAACCAAAATGAATAACTTGATTCCGCAAATATCGGTATCGAGTCGTAACTCTTGCGATTTTAGTTCCTAATAAATTATTCACACTTCTAGTGATGTATTCCCCATCCCAATCAACAGACCAACCAGAAGAAGGTACAACATAATTAATGCGCTTACTGGCAAAACGAAATTTATTCAATATGACATCTACGTAAAAACGTAGGCTTCTCAGTACATTCAAATAACCGGCATCCTCCAACATAAATCCACAATCCTAAATGATCGGAAACTGAAACGGGAGCAGCATAGCACTGCTCCCGTTAATAAAAACGACGTTGAAAATAATTCAATTAGATCGATACAAAAAGCGGACCAAAAACAAGCGCTACAATTGACATAAGCTTCAACAAAATGTTCAGTGCAGGTCCAGAAGTGTCTTTGAATGGATCTCCAACTGTGTCTCCGACTACAGCAGCGGAATGTTGGTCTGAGCCTTTTCCGCCCAAATGGCCTGCTTCAATATATTTTTTTGCATTGTCCCAGGCTCCGCCTGCATTCGCCATCATAATAGCGAACAGGAACCCAGTAGCTATCGATCCGATCAGTAATCCACCAAGAGCTTCAGCACCTAAACCGATACCGACACAAACTGGCACAACAACTGCAATAACCCCAGGCAATACCATTTCTTTCATGGCACCTGTTGTGCTTATATCAACCGCCCTCGCATAGTCCGGATCAGCCGTACCTTCTAATAATCCTTCAATTTCTCTAAATTGCCGTCTTACTTCCTGAACCATTGCATAAGCCGCTCTTCCCACGGCTTGCATCGTGAGAGCGGCAAACAGAAAGGGCATAATTGCCCCTATTATCAACCCCATCATCACCTTTATGTCCATGATATTGAAAACTTCAATCTGAACTGCCTGGGCATAAGCAGCCATTAAAGCCAAAGCTGTGAGTACTGCTGACCCTATAGCAAACCCTTTGCCCGTAGCGGCAGTCGTATTACCGAGAGAGTCAAGAGCATCGGTCCTTTCCCTAACTTCCGGATCCAAACCAGCTTGTTCTGCTATTCCTCCGGCATTATCCGCCACCGGTCCGTAAGCATCGGTAGCAAGCGTTATACCCAATGTAGAAAGCATTCCTACTGCCGCAAGTGCTACGCCATATAGTCCGGCAAAGTAATAGGAGAGCCACATGGCAACTATTACTACAACACCAGGTATAACCGTGCTCATCATCCCAAGTCCCAGTCCGCCTATCATAATAGTAGCGGGACCGGTTTCCGATTGTTCTGCTAGTTTCTTAGTAGGACTATATTCGTAAGATGTGTAATATTCAGAAGCGGTACCTATCAATTGACCCGCCAACAGCCCGGTTAGAACAACCCAAAACAATTTGAAGTCAAGGTCCATAGAAAGAATTAGCGCTGCTGTACCAATGAGGACAAGCGCCCCGGCTGAAAATATTCCGGTCCTCAACGACCACAGGAGACGCCCCATACTTGCACCTTCTCCTGTTCTCACCAGAAACGTTCCTATTATCGAGGAGAAAATACCGATTGAGGCAACTAATAATGGAAATAGAATTAGATCCAGTTCTTCTGTACCGCCGCCTAAAGTTGAAGAGCCTACTACTGCAAGTGCGACAGTCGCGATGATCGAGCCAACGTACGATTCGAAAAGATCCGCACCCATGCCTGCTACATCTCCAACGTTATCGCCAACATTGTCGGCGACCGTAGCGGGGTTCCTTGGGTCATCTTCCGGTATGCCTTGTTCAAGTTTACCGACAAGATCAGCACCAACGTCAGCAGCCTTGGTGTAGATCCCGCCTCCAACCCTGGCAAATAGGGCTATTGAGGATGCACCGAATCCGAATCCAGCCACGATGCTAGCGTCATTATTAAAAGCCACGAACATTAGAGTCACACCTAAAAGGGCAAGACCTACTACTGAAAGACCCATTACTGCCCCGCTGTTAAAAGCAACCCTCAGGGCCGGGTCTAATCCCTCCATCGCTTGAACAGTCGTTCTGGTATTAGCACGTACGGCAATGCTCATCCCAATGAAGCCAGCGAGGCCAGATCCGAATGCACCGACGAGATAAGCTATCGCAGTGCCTGGAACACCATCATTTGTCTCACGGCCGATTCTACCTAGAATGTCAAAGTCTACGAAAACACCCAAAATTATCGCCATAACGACGACAAAGATAGATAGCAAACGATACTCCCTGGACAGGAACGCCATCGCTCCCTTTTGGATTGCATCTCCGATAAACCGGATCCGATCACTACCGCTATCTTTTTTGAGGACAACAGAAGCTAGAAACCCCGCAAACAAGAGGGCAATTACTGATGCGGCTATAGCCACGATCTGAATTGTTTCCATTTTTCTTCTCCTACTTTTCGCTCAACAGAACTTTAAGGAATATTTTCGTATCTTCAAAGCAGAAATTCTCTGCCATGCAGTGATGAGGGTCAATACAAAAAATGTTAGCTAATTATCATAATATTAAGGCGTTTTTGTTTGATCACATAGACAATTCAGGGAATGGGCTTATCTCCGGCTATCTTTTTCCCCATAGGTCCACTAAATGTTTAGTCGCCTTTTCAGGATCATCTGCAAAAGTGATCGCGCCAACTACGCAAGCTGAATCGACACCCGAGGCCTGGACCTCGCTGAGATTTGAAGAATCGATCCCACCGATGGCGACAACAGGTAGTTCTGTGTTTTCTTTAACGTCACTCAAAGTTTCTGGACCTACAGGTCTTCTATTCGACTTCCCCATGGTGTTTGTTGAGTACACTGCTCCAACAGCGAGGTAATCTGCTCCCTCGCTCCCTGATTCATTCGCCTCAAGTAGCCCGTTGTTCGATCTCCCAATACACTGGAACGGAGCGAGAATTTCCCTGGCAGAATTCACATCAAGATCGGATTGACCGACGTGTAGGAACGGCGATCCCACTAACTTGGCTATATCAGCTGCGTCATTCACCACAAAAGCGACATTTGCAGAATCGCAAATCTGCTTCAAAGCATCAGCATTTTCCAGAAATTCGGACCGGTCGCTTTGTTTGTCACGATACTGAAGTACAGATACGCCTCCGCTAATAACAGAGGCAGCTATTTGGACAAGATCACGTGAATTTGTTGCCTGGGGATCGATAATCACGTAAATCCCATTGATCCGATTTCTGGATCTAGTTTTCGATTCGTATGAGACGTAATCTTCGATCTTGGAGGCCGCCCCTAAATCAATATCCAGCAATTCAGAAACTTTCGATATTTTCTCCAATTCAATTGACAATTTTGATATTTCACTGTCAGTGAGATCAGATAACGATCCATTTTTTTGCGCAATTGATAATAAAGGGTCTAGCGCGTCTTTACCGACCTTTGATAACTTGGGAAGTACTTCGGCCAAATTGGATAAGGAACTGCGAGTTGTATCAAACACTTATATCCCCCTTAAATATCCAGGCCATCAGGCATTTTTCCGCTACGGGCACTATCAATGGTGCGACGAATACTGTCAGGCATATTGATGCCGTGAGACGAGAATGTATTTTCCACATTCTTTCCAATATTTGAAGTATCCGCAAAGTAATCATCTGACGATGAGGTGGATCCACCAAGTTTAAATATGACCTTGGAAATTTGCTTGGTGACATCCTCTGAATTGCAAGTGTCACATTCCACAGAACGTTGATTTTTAAAAGATTTATGAAACACTTCAAACCTGATTTCACAAATATTACAGATGTACTCATAGATTGGCATTCTTTAGCTACCCTTGATTCCAATCATATTCAGGAATCAATTACGATTGAAATCAATCTTGCTCATTTTCCAACATTCTGGAAATTGGGGCAAAACTTTTTCTATGCAATTTCGTCGGTCCAAGATCATTCAAGGCCAAGATGTGCTCAGCTGTACCGTACCCTTTATTTTTTTCGAGCAAGTATCCGGGTACACAAATAGAGAACCTCTTCATCAAAGAATCTCTAGCAACCTTAGCAATAATCGACGCTCCCGCGACAGAAGTGCTTATTTGATCACCTCGTATCATCGACCTGTAGGGTAAGTCAGATTCAGGAAGTTCCAGTGCGTCTATTAGCAAGTGATCTGGCTTGAGTACGCTTCTGTCAAGAGCTCTCACCATGGCAAGTTTTGTTGCCTTGATGATACCCATGACATCGATTTCATTTGCTGAGGTAAACCCGACTTCACAAATAATCGAGTTTTTCTCGATGATTTCAACCAAAGATTCCCTAGTTTTGGAGCTGAGTTTCTTACTGTCAGTAATATCTGATAACAATCCGAAGTCGACACCTGGAGGAAAAGCAACTAAACCAGCCGCCACAGGTCCTGCAAGCGCACCTCTTCCAACTTCATCAAGACCAGCGACGAGCGAATAACCTTTGCCAATCAATTCCGTCTCAATATCTAAATTGGTGGCGATCATCGCGTGCCTTCTAACGTAGCAATGGCACTTGTTCAATCTCAGATCGAGTTATTGAATTGAACTCTGGTGATTCTATTATCCCTCCGCCTACCATCTCTTGGTCTCTGTAGAAAACCACCGGCTGGCCTGGAGTAATAGCCCGTTGGGGCTCAGTAAACCGCACCAGCCCTCTGCCGTTCTTCATAGATATTGCGGCCTCGGCCTCACTAGCCTTGTATCTGATTCGGGCACTCACATGAAGTTCCGATTCTGAATATTCATCACGAGTAAAACTCAGTTTATTACAATAAAACTCTCTCTGATACAAATCTTGCTCGCTTCCTAGAATAACCTGATTAGAACTTGGATCGATACCAAGTACAAACATCGGTTCACCGCCTGTTGAAGGCAATCCTAGTTTTCGTCTTTGACCAATCGTAAAAAATTGAATACCCGGATGGTCGCCTAGGATTTCTCCATATCTATTAACAAAGCTCCCCGGTTTAGCTTCAATCCTGTCTTGCAGGAATTCCCTATAATTTCCGCTAGGGATAAAGCAAATTTCTTGACTGTCAGGTTTGTCGGCGACAGGAAGATTCGCTTCTTGGGCCAACTGGCGGATCTCCGTTTTGGTGTATGTACCGACTGGAAATTTCAAACTGGTAAGTTCAGGCTGTTTCAAAGTGTATAGAACATAGGATTGGTCCTTACTTTGATCTACGCCTTTTAGAAGTCTTATTTTCCCGTTGTCCTCTTGTAATCGAGCATAATGCCCTGTGGCAATAAAGTCCGCCTCCAAAAACAGCGCTCGGCGTAGGAGAAAGTCGAATTTGATCTTGTCGTTACAGGCCAAACAAGGATGTGGGGTCCGACCAGAATCATATTCGCTAATGAAATAGTCGACTACATGTTCTTGAAACTCTTTCTCAAAATTTACAAAATAATGAGGAATTTCCAGCATATTGCAAACGTTTCGAGCATCATCCACATCTTCAACTGAACAACACCTGTTGTTCCTTGCGTTATTGCCGTCCGGATCATCTGTTGACCAGAGTCGCAAAGTCATCCCTATGACTTCGTATCCGCGCTGTTTCAACAACAACGCTGCAACGGCGGAGTCAACTCCACCACTCATGGCAACTATTACTCGTTGTTTATTCATCTCTAAAGGCTAGCACAGAGAGGTCAATAAATCGCAACATTGTTAATAAAGAGCATATAATCTTTATAGGAAACATGGGAAAATCTTACAGTGAACTTATAGAATATGGCGTCGACCGAGTTCTTGATTCCGCATCAGAACTTCAGGCAAGGGATATACGACTGCTAGACGTATCTAGTTCTTGCGAATTCGCGAATTTCTTCATCTTAATGACAGCTCAGTCGCCAAGGCATATGAGAGCCGTTACTCAGGAAATAGAATCGGAACTAAAAAAAATTCGCTTAGCACTTCATCATTCCGAAGGGGATCAAAACAGCGGTTGGGCACTGCTTGACTACGGTGATCTAGTTGTTCATTTTTTCGCTGAAGAGTACAGAGAATATTACGCCCTCGAAGATGCTTGGCCCGACGCGAAAATTGTAAGAATTATTCAATAATCCACCTTTCAACGTCCCTCGAATATTCCAATATTTCGGATGGCCCGAAAAAGAGGTCTAACTCCCTAACCGCGGATTCGCCAGAGTCGGATCCGTGGATTAGGTTCATGCCAATAGTTAAACCAAAGTCACCTCGAATTGTTCCCGGGGCCGCTTCTTGAGGGTTTGTGAGTCCTATGGTGGTTCGGACGACCTGAACTGCGTTCTCACCTTCTATTGCCATAGCAACGATAGGTGAAGATGTTATAAATCTCACCAAATTTCCAAAGAATGGCTTATCCACATGTTCCCCATAATGTTCCTCTGCTAGTTTACTGCTGACGTTCATGAGCTTGAGAGCGGCAAGCCTGAATCCTTTGTTTTCAAGCCGGCCAATTATTTTTCCTACAAGTCCACGTTGAACTCCATCTGGCTTCACAAGTACGAGGGTTTTTTCCAAATTAATTCTCCTCTAGCTAGGTCTCTTACTCAATCGATTTTTCTCAGCAGAGTCAATTTGAGCGCTGTAAACGTAAATCGGCTCCAGCGTCTCCACATTCTCGTATTTGCCTTCATTCAATTTAACGTAACCTATTGACGCGAGTACTGATGGCAGCCTGGTCGGAGCGGGCACATTTAGGGTCAAACTTGTCTCCTCCAGGTATCCTTCAGACACCAAGTCAACTACAGACTCTCCGCAAAACAGTGAATCCGAGTCAGCCTGTAATGGCTCTTCTTGCAGTCTCAACAACCTGTAATCCGAATCCTGACTCCCATCAGAACGAAATGTACCTGCATATACCCTGCCTCTTCCCGCAGGCACAAGTCCTATTACTTTTTCTCTGAGACCGATAAATGGATAGGCTTCCAGAAGTAACGTGGATACCCCGACAATTGGAATGTTTGCTCCTGAGGCTATAGCTTTGGCTGTACTCATTCCAACTCTTATTGCGCTAAAAGATCCAGGCCCACGTGTAACAAAAACAGCATCCAATTCAGTCACCGATGTAGAATTTCTTCCGAAAAGCTCGCGGATTGCCGGTATTAGTTCTATCGAATGATTTCGCTTCGACCTCCACGATAATTGATTCTGTATCTCGCCGTTAGATGATATGGCTATTGAAGCAAATCTTGTAGAAGTGTCTATTGATAGTTCCAAGTAAATTCTTACGACCTGAAGGGGAGTTCAATATTGAGGTTGCGAATCAACAAGTTATTTTTTGTTTTCGGAACTGTTACTTGAATAGCGCGCGTTGTTTGGTCAACTTTTTCCAACCTAACCGAAAAACTACCCAATGGGAACGAGTCTTGAATACGATCAGGCCATTCGATGATGGATACCCCTTCACCATATAAGTATTCCTCAAGGTATAGATTGTCAATGCTGCCAATTTTCTCTAGACGATACAAATCGATGTGATAGATTGGGATCAGACCCGAGTATTCGGCAACGATCACAAAAGTTGGGCTTCTTACGTTATCTTCAGAACCTAAACCCCTAGCTATTCCTTGCGTGAGGCAGGTCTTCCCACTGCCTAGATCGCCGTTGAGGAGGACCACGTCTCCTTCTCCAAGACAGGAACCTATAATATGTCCTATCCTATGAGTAGTTTGGACATCCGGGCTCATATAAGTTCTTGTGTGACTTACAGCATTCATTTCGACTCCTAATTATGAACCCGATCAAGTGGGAAC
>Ga0187827_10009062_pt1 | contig 10631 bp, 10 predicted proteins | sample ETNtaG_39_FD_167969 | JGI IMG/M metagenome (GOLD analysis project Ga0187827, IMG submission 167969) | Marine microbial and viral communities from oxygen minimum zone, Eastern Pacific Ocean - ETNP2014_SV_150_PacBio MetaG (Illumina Assembly) | ecosystem: Environmental > Aquatic > Marine > Hypoxic... | reverse complement strand
AAAAATAAAAGGGTATTCTACATCCAATAAAAAATATGAATTAATTTTAGCCTGTTTTACTTTTTTAATCACTTCATTTTCTATACCAGCTTCTTTGATGTTTAAAATTAATGTCCCATGTTTATACATAGATAAATAATCTTCTAATCTATCACCTTTATTGTCTGGCTCATGGTTTAAAATCAATTTTGAACCCTTTGATCTAATATCAATTTCAGTTCCAAAAAGAGTTGGTAATTTTTTTAGTTTTTTTAACAAATTTACTCTATGAATAATTATTTCCATATTAATAAGTGATGTTTTTTAATTTTTTCTATCAGTTACATTAATTATTATTTTATCCATAACTATCCTCCATATTGTGTAGGAAATTTTTCTTCAATTTTTATGTCAGGATTTTTTAACATTCTCAAAGCTTCTTTTGCCACATTTTTATCATGATCTTTAGTAAGTTTTTCCAATTTATCTTTTAAAATTAACTATTTATTATATTGAATGTTTCTTTTTAAATTATAAATACATTTAAGAGTTTGAAACACTATCCTAATTTTCGAAAGCAAGGATCCGCCACCTTTCGCTTCACCAGCAGTTCTTTTGTCCCAAGTTACAGTATATTCAATTATTTCATAATTATTTAGTTTTGCAATCACCATTAAATATACATCAAGAGAAAAGTCATTGGGTGGATTTTTTAATAAACTTAAAAATTGTCTTGAAAAAATTTTTGGTTGAGCATTTATGTCGGTCAATTTATTACCAAATAGTAAACTTGCTACAATTGACATTCCAAATGTAAATAATTGGTCAAAAATATCTCTATTTACTCTCTTACCTTTAATTATTACTTTTTGTTTTTCTAACTTATCAAAATTTTTTTTGAATGCATCGCAAGCATATTTAGGGGGTGTCTGCAAATCAGCATGACACCATGATATATATTTGGTTGAAGATTTATAGATGCCGGACATGATGCCATTTCCATATCCAAGATTTTTTTCTACCACAACTAGTTTAATTAATTTGTTTTTATAAAGTGAATGATCTTTAATTTTTGCCAATGAATTATCTGTTGATCCATTATCGACAATTATAATTTCTAAATTACTATTTAAGTTTATTAATTTCTCTAAATTATTGAATAATCCCAGTATATTTCCTTCTTCATTGTAACAGGGAATTACGATGCTCAAATTTTTCATGATTTTAGAATAAATTAGTTTAATCTGCTAAATTATTATTCTTCCATTTTTCTAATTCTTCATAAATATCAATTCCAGGTCTTCCAAAATCTACATAATCATCGACTAAAAATTCGCCAACTTTAAAACCCAATTCAACTGACTCTGCTATAGCCATATCTAGGTAATACTCATTGTTAATTTTATTTTTTTTTTTAAATAATGAATCTATAGAGTTAATAAAATATTTTAATTTATTAAAAAAAAATGTGCCAACAATAGGTCTTTCATTTAAGGGTACCTTGCTAAATGGTTTTTTACAGGAAACATTTAGAATTCCTTCTTTATTAACCTTCACCCAACCGTATGCTTTGGGATTTTCTAGGTGTATTTGCTTACACTTTGTTGTAAAAACCAAAACATCATATCTTTCCAATTCTGCGTAATATTTTTTAAAATCAAATTCGATAAAACTATCACACGCATTTATAAAAATTTGATCATCATTTCTTAAATATTTTCTTGCAAGGCTGCAGGTTGAAGCTTGTCCTTCTGTTGTTTGGTCAATACTTATTATATTATAATTTTTAAAATTTTTTTCAATTTCTTTAACTATTAGATCGTTTGTTAAAAATTTTTTTTGCGAAATAAAAATCCATAAATCTGCTTTAGGCATACATTTTGCAGATCTTATAAACATGGGCTTTCCATCAATATTTATTAGGGGCTTGGGTTTTTTATACCCAGCATTTCTAAATCTTAGCCCTTCACCAGCCATTGGCATTATGTTCACACGTCTATTATTCACTCGTCGTCCTTATTTTTTCAATGGTATTAGTTAAATCACATCCTTATAAAACAGTCCATTACCAGGTTAACTAACATAAAAAAAGACCTGATTAGTCGCATGTTTTTAATCTTATTGATAATTTTTATATTAAGAATGCTTACATTTAGTTAGTTTGAGATTGTTAAATGCGTTTGGAGCTGAAGTGATTATCTTTACTGACCTATTACTTATATTTAATACTGGACTTGAAGCTTTTATTAAATATTTTAGAAGTAAAAATGAGTGGAATAGGAAAAAAAATTTGGATATTTCCTGATGCATTTCTACCTGCTAAAGGACACTCCTATAAAACATCAAAAAATGAAGATCAGTTTGGTCATGAATCTTTATGTATGCTTAATTCATCCGATGCAGATGCTTTACTCAACATATCTTTTTACTATGAAAATAGAGAACCACTAGAAAATTATGAACATACGTTAAAAGCAAAAAGAAGTTTACACTTGAGATTGGACAATATTACACTTTTAAATAATCAAAAATTATTAAGAGAAGTTCCATATTCTATAATTCTTAAAAGTAACATTAAAATAGTTGCCCAACTTTCGCGATTAGATACGACTTCTGATTATAATTCATTTATGACCTCTCTAGGATGGGGGGGGAAGGATTAAAGTAGCAGAAAAAACCTTGGGTATGATTATAGTATCATGTTGATTATCAAGCTCCTTCTCAATGGTATTCTTGTGATGCATTTTTCATAAAAAAATAAGATTTTTTTTTAAGAAATTTTTTCTTCTCAAAGAATTTTATTTCTCTTGAAGAAGCAGTTTGATTTAATCCTTTTACGCTATGTACGGTTTGCATATCTTCCATTCATTTAACAAATTCAATTTATTGATTTAACTTCCTTGGATTTATGCCCTTTTTTGTTCGTTAATTTTTTTAACCCATGCTTGAATAATAAGTTTATTTGATTTTAATATCTAAAAAGTGTAAAAATGGTAACAGATTTATGAAAAATTTATTTAGGATTATTTTAAAACTCATTTTTTCTTTAACAATAGTTACAAATTTATTTACCCAATTTTTATTTGCAAACGAAATGAGAATTGCTTTAGTTGTAAAAGGATTGGGAATTGGTTTTTTTGAGGCAGCTGCTGAAGGTGCTAATCAGGCAGCAAAAGAAATAGGAAATATAAAAGTAATTTATACTGGTCCGGCAACTACTACGGCGGAGGCACAAATAGAAGTTATTAATTCTTTAATTGCTCAAAAAGTTGATGCTATAGCTATTTCTGCTAATGATAGAGATGCTTTGGTGCCAATAACAAAAAAAGCTATGCAAAGAGGAATTACGATTATTTCATGGGACTCTGGAATTGCTGAAGAAGGAAGAATTATGAATTTGGATCCATCTAATACTGAATTGATTGGAAGTTCAAATATTAAATGGTGTTACAATTCAATTAATGGAGAGGGTGAGTTCGCAATACTAAGCGCAACAAGTCAAGCTACTAATCAAAATGCTTGGATTGAAGAAATGAAAAAAGAATTTTCTAAAGATAGATATTCAAAAATGAAATGGGTTGATACTGTGTATGGCGATGATTTATTTGATAAAAGTTATCAAGAGACACTTGGATTATTTAAAAAATATCCAAATCTTAAAGCTATAATTGCTCCAACTTCTGTAGGAATAGTAGCTGCCGCTAAAGCAGTACAGGACAAAGGTTTGATAGGAAAAGTTTACGTAACAGGACTTGGTTTGCCAAGTGAAATGAAAGCACATGTTAAAAGTGGCGCAACGAAACAATTCGGAATTTGGAATCCAATAGATCTTGGATACACTGCTATTTATCTTTCTTATCAGATAGCATCGAAAAAATATAAAGGTCAAGATGGCGAATGCATTCCTTCAGGTAGGATGGGTAAAATTTGTATAGGTGTAGGAAATAATGCAGCAATGGCCGATCCATTTATTTTTGATAGTTCAAATATCGATAAATTTGCTGAAATATTTTAATTTATTTTAAATTAAATAATTAACTTTATTTTATACATGAATTTACAACTAAAGAAAGTTAGTAAATTTTTTCCGGGAATAAAAGCTTTAGACAAAGTTGATTTTAATCTTAAAAGAAATTCTGTACATGCTCTAGTTGGAGAAAATGGAGCAGGTAAGTCAACATTAGTAAAGATTTTAACCGGTATTTATAAACCAGATGAAGGTGATGTTTTTTTAAATAAAAAAAAAATCAATCTTTTTAATCCAAAAGTAGCTCTTAAGAATAGTATTTCAGTTATTCACCAAGAAACTGTGATGTTTGAAAATCTTACAGTAATGGAAAATATTTTTGTAGGAAAACAAATTTTAAAGAAAAAAATATTTATAGATTGGAATGAAATTGAAATTTCATCAAAAAAAATACTTAATTTTCTAAAATCAGAAATAAGCCCGCATGAAAAAGTTAAAAATTTAAGTATAGCACAACGTCATATCATTGAAATTGCAAGATCTTTAATGCAAAATTCAAAAATCATTATCATGGATGAGCCTACAGCTGCTTTATCTCAAAAAGAAATCGACCAATTATTTAAAATTATTCAAGATTTAAAAAAAAAAAATAAATCTATAATTTTTATTTCTCATAAATTAGATGAAATTTTTGAAATATGTGACGAATTTAGTGTTCTTAGAGATGGACAATTAATTATTTCTGATGAAATAAAAAAATTTTCAAAAAAAAAAATAATTTCAAAAATGGTTGGGAGAGAAATTAACGATATCTATCCTAAACAAAAAGTAAAAATTGGAAATCAAATATTAATAATAGAAAATTTATCTAAAAAAAATCAATTTAAAAATATTAATTTTAACTTAAATAAAAGAGAAATTTTAGGATTTTATGGTTTAGTTGGATCGGGAAGATCTGAGGTTATGAAGTCAATATTTTCTATTAATAATTTCGATAACGGAAAAATTAGTTATAATAATGATTTATGTAAATTTAAAAATCCTATAGATGCAATTAATAAAGGAATTGTTTATCTTACAGAAGAAAGAAAAGATTTTGGAATAGTTGGTAATATGTCAATCAAAGATAACTTGACATTGTCTATTCTAGAAAAAATTTCTCTTTATGGAATACTTGATACAAAAAAGCAGTTTAATATTGCCGAAAAATTAAAAAAAGAATTGAATATAAAATTTTCTCATTCTGAACAGATAATTGATAATATTTCTGGTGGCAACCAACAAAAAATTGTAATTGGTAAATGGCTGAATACAGATCCAAAAATTATCATTCTTGATGAACCTACTAGGGGAATTGACATTGCTTCTAAATCAACTATTCATAGATTTATGGGAAATTTAGTCAACAAAGGAATGTCAATAATCTTAGTTTCATCCGATTTGCCTGAAGTTATGGGTATGTGTGATAGGGTGGTTGTTATGTACAAAGGTTTAATTAAAAAGACTCTTGACGTATCTAGAACAAGTTCTGAAGAAATAATTTCATATGCAACTGGTGAATAAACACTGAAAAAAAATTTTTTTACAAATAAAGATTTTGTTTTATTTCTTATTCTATTATCTATTTTTTTATTAGTAAGTTTTTTTAATCCTTTTTTTTTTACATTTAATAGCTTATCAGATGTTTTAAATGATAGTTCTATTTTAATAATTTTAGCACTTGGTCAAATGCTCGTAATTTTGATAAGAGCTGTTGATTTATCTGTTGCATCAATCCTTGCTTTATCTGGAATGATAGTTTCATTGCTCTCTCAATCAAACCCCAACTTACCAGTAATAGTATTTATTCTTCTATCTTGTTTTATTGGAACATTTTTGGGCTTAATCAATGGTATAATTATAGGTATCTTAAAAGTTCCTTTCATTATTACTACATTAGGAACCTTGAGTATTTATAGAGGCTTAATATATTTTATTAGCAGCGGAAAACAGGTTTATTCTCATGAGTTTTCCGAAAACTTTTTATCATTTGTTCATCTCAAATTTTTTAATTTGCCCACAATGTTTTGGATAGCAATAATAATTTTTATTTTTATTTTTATTTTACTTAATTATACTAAATTCGGACGTAATTTGTATGCTCTTGGTGGAAACCCTCAAGCCGCTAAATACATTGGTATTAATGATGTGCATTATATTTTAATTGTATATACATTATTAGGAGCTATTGCGGGTTTATGTGGTTATTTGTGGGTAGCTAAATATTCTGTTGCCTCTTCCCAAATAGCTATTGGCTTTGAACTTACAGTTATTTCAGCCTGTGTGGTAGGTGGAATAAGTGTTATGGGCGGCACAGGAACTGTTTTTGGATGTACTTTTGGAGCTTTGTTAATTGGGCTTATAAGAAACATATTACCATCTGTAAATATATCTCAATTTTGGCAACTAGCTATTTCAGGTATAATTATACTAGTAGCAATTATTATTAATAACAAAACAGATAAAATAAGAGAAAAAAATATTTTAACAAAAAATAATCCTATATAAATTCAATGAAAAATATTATTTCTAATTATGGTGGTAAATATTCTACAATATTTTATAAAAAAGAATTTATTTTATTTTTGGTTTTAATTTTAATTTTAATTTTAAACTCAAATATTTCACCTTATTTTTTTGATTTAGTCAATCTCATTGACAGCACTTTTTTATTTAGTGAGAAAGCAATTGTAGCTTTGAGTATGACATTGATAATCATATCTCGCCAACTTGATTTATCAGTAGCTTCTATAATCGCAATCTCTTCCTGTGTTCTTGGCTATACAAATAGTATAGGGCTTTCAACATTCTCGATTATTTCTTTAACACTTTTTTGTGGGATATTTTGTGGAGCTTTTAATGGTTGGTTAATTACCCATTATGCAATTCCCTCAATAATAGTTACAATTGGCACAATGTCATTATTTAGAGGTTTGTCTTATGTCCTTCTTGAAGATCAATATTACAGTAATTTTCCTAATATTATTCTTGAATTAGGTAATGGCTATTTTTTAAATTTGATACCATATTCTTTTTTTATTTTTATCATATTAACTTTTTTATTTGCCTTTTTTTTACATAAAACAATTTTTGGTAAAAAAATTTTTGCTATTGGAAATAATCCTGAAGCATCAAAATATTCAGGGATAAATGTTAATAAATACACATTTATCTTATTTACCTTAAATGGACTTTTTTCATCAATTGCTGCTCTATTTTTATCTGGAAGACTTTCAAGTGTAAGACCAAATATTGCCTTGGGTTGGGAACTTGAGATTATTACTATGGTCGTATTTGGAGGGGTTTATATTTATGGTGGCTCAGGATCAATTTTAGGAGTTTTTTTATCAATTATTATATTAGGAATGCTTACTTTTGGTCTTAGCTTATTAAATATTCCTGGTGTTGGTATAATTATTTTTACTGGATTATTATTGATTTTAACAATTGCTTTATCAACATTTATTAAAAATTATTCTAACAAAAATGTATAAGTTAATTATAACATCTCAGAATAGAAAAAAAAATGTTTAAAGCAATAGAAAAAAACATAATAGTTGAATCAAATACTAAATTTACAGATAATTTGAATAGAGATTATGAATATTTTTTAGAAAGAATATCAAGGTTAAATATTAATGAAAATTTATTAAAAAAAAAAATATCTAAATTTAATCTTGCCCTACCTTCCTGGGGTGTAGGTACCGGCGGCACACGTTTTGGACGTTTTCCTGGCGTTGCTGAACCTCGCAATATATTTGAAAAAATTGAAGATTGTGCGATTGTAAACGATTTGATTGGTATTACTTCTTCTGTCTCACCACACTTTCCTTGGGATAATGTTAAGAATTATAAAGAATTGAAAGATCATGCAGCAAATTATGGTCTTAAATTTGATGTAGTTAATTCAAATACTTTTCAAGATCAAGCTAATCACAAACATTCATATAAATTTGGAAGTTTAACTAATTCAGATCAATCAATAAGGCAAAAAGCGGTGGAATTAAATATTGACTGCATAAACAAAGGCATTACCCTTGGGTCTAAAGGTTTAACAGTTTGGTTAGCTGATGGTGGCAATTTCCCAGGGCAGCAGAATTTTTCTAGAACATTATCTTGCTATATGGATTCAATGCAAACAATTTACAAGTCTCTTCCGGACGATTGGAAAATTTTATTAGAACATAAGCCTTACGAACCGGCATTTTACTCAACAGTTATAAATGATTGGGGCACTAGCTACATATGTGCAAAAGAACTTGGGGAAAAAGCAATGTGCCTAGTTGATTTAGGCCATCATTTACCGAACACCAATATTGAGATGATTGTTTCAAGATTAATTGATCTTAAAAAATTAGGTGGTTTTCATTTTAACGATAGTAAATTTGGAGACGATGATCTTGATTCAGGATCAATCGATCCTTATGAACTTTTTCTAATTTTTAATGAATTAACAAGTGCATCCGAGCTTAATAAATTTACAAATATTTCATACATGATTGATCAATCCCACAATGTAACAGATCCTATTGAAAGTCTTATTCAAAGCGCAAATGAAATTATCACAGCTTATATTAAATCTTTGCTAGTTGATCAAAAAAAACTTAAAAGTTTACAGGAAAAAAATGATGTTATTGGTGCAAGTATGATATTAAAAGAAGCCTATAGTATTGACGTATCTGCTATAATAAAAAAAATCAGATATGAAAATCATAATGCCATAGAACCTATATATACATACCGCAAATTAAATTACAGACAACAAAAATCAAAAATACGTTTTCAAAACAAACCATCTTTACCAGGAATTATTTAGATTATAATTGTAAATCAAATTATTTTCGTTTTTTTTGAATTTAACAACCAGTATTTGTATGATGAATTAATATTAAGTATTTTATTATGTTTGTATAATTTTGAATTTACATTATATTTTTTTTCTATATCAAATAATAAACTCGCCCCTATACCGGTTCCTTCTTGATTTGAAATTAAATAAATTTTTTGTTTACTTCTTAATGAATTGAGTATTTTAAGAATATTAAAATTGTTAACCAAAGGACCAGTGATTATAATGTTTTCTTTACAATTTATTAAATCCATACAATAATTTAAAACGAATGCAATATAGGTAATGACAGCCATATATCTTGTAGTATGATTTTCGTTAATAAAGGCGTTGTAGTTACCCGCAATTTTTCCAAATGGCCCGCCTATGCCAAAACTTGGATATAAGTACTTATTTTTTTTAAAAAAAGACTGATCAAATCTTTTGGCATATTTTTTAATTTTTAATTTTTTATTCAAAATTTCATATTCTCTACCACCCATGAACCGAATTGTTGGAACTACTTTTCCAAATACATCTAAACCTGCGTACATTTCTTTTCCATCTACTAAGCATTTGGTCGAGGTAAATGAATTCATCACAACTATCTGGGTACCGCTTGAAACTAAATTAAATTTTTTGAATTTGCTTTTGACAAATAATAAGTACGAAGCGTCACTATCATGAATACCATTAATTACCTTAATTTTGTTATCTTTTATTCTTTCATCCAATAAATAAAAACCAATTTTTTCCCAGGCTTTTTTAATTGGTGGCAGTTTATCTCGAATTTTCATTTTAGCTACAAGAGAGGAAAAAGAATTATTTTTATGATTCCACAAATGTGTTTGATTTCCTAGAAATGAAATTTCAGAACATGGTTTTTTGGAAAAAATCCAAGAAATATATTGTGGAAGTGTCAATATATATTTTGTCTTATTAAAAATAAATCTTTTTTTTAGTTTCAAGTATAACAATTGTTTTCCCAAACTAAGGCCTCTATCAGAATCTGGCGAAAAACTTTCACTGAAAGAAGGTTTAATTTTTTTAAATTCTTTTGAAACTGAATTAAAATTATTTTCATAATCCATGACTCCAAAAACAGGTTGATTATTATTATCCACAAGACCGAATGCAGCTCCATGTGAGGACGTTACGATTTTATTAATTTTAAATTTTTTTGATAATGAAAATAAATTTTTTTTAAACCACGAAATTAAAAAATTTATATCTTTGAGAAAAAAATTTTTTTTTATTTTAATAATTGGATACTGAGTTTTAATTACTTTTTTAATGTTCAAATGTTCATCGAATAATAATATTTTTGCATTTAACTTGCCAATATCAAAAACAACATTACAAGATTTTTTTGTAGGTAAATACCGCTGCATCGTCTACCTCTAAATTGTTTATATTAATAATTATTTCTTTATTAATCAATTTAATATACGAATTATTAAACAAATTTTTACTATTTATCTTGTAATGCTTCATTAGCAATATTGTGTAATTATATTTACCTAAATATGCATATTTATCCTCAATAAGCTGAAATGATATGTTCTTTAAATCAAGTATATTTGGTAACTAATTCAGCAAATCAGAGGGTAGGTAAAAAAATTGAATCTAGTTATTAAATAAAAATTTAATTATTATTTCTCTTTTGGGAACGCATATCTTTAGAATTTATTCCTGCGACTTTAACTGGTTTTTTCATAGCATCACGTCTAAATGGTTCTCCGAGTTCCTGATTTAAAATAACTTCGATAAAAGTGGTAATTCCTTCATTTTGTGCTTTGCATGATTCTTTTAATGATT
>Ga0187827_10009061_pt1 | contig 10632 bp, 9 predicted proteins | sample ETNtaG_39_FD_167969 | JGI IMG/M metagenome (GOLD analysis project Ga0187827, IMG submission 167969) | Marine microbial and viral communities from oxygen minimum zone, Eastern Pacific Ocean - ETNP2014_SV_150_PacBio MetaG (Illumina Assembly) | ecosystem: Environmental > Aquatic > Marine > Hypoxic... | reverse complement strand
ATCAACCTGAAGCCAGAAGGATCTCGAATGAGAATTTACAGGCTGTGCCAGAGGTTTCAGGTCAGCGGAACGGTCCCCGTCCCGGCTGTGTGATCTCGAAACCCTCACGGTCTTTGGCTGCTCGCACGATCGCACGGACGTCGCCGAGCAGACGCTGCGCGTCGAAGATGATGCCGTCCTTGATGGTGTACTTAATCCCGCCGACCCGGACGACCTTGTTATCAAGAGTTAGCTTCACGGCACCGATGCCATAAAGCACTTTAAGGTTCTCGAGAGGATTTTCGTCGACGATGACGAAGTCTGCCATCTTCCCAACCTCAACGGTTCCAACTTGATCGGCGACCCCAAGCGCCTCAGCGCCTTTGAGCGTGGCCGACTGAATCACCTCGAGCGGGTGGAATCCAGACTCTCGCAGAAGCTCCATTTCACGGACGAAAGAGAATCCATAGAGATTGTATGAATAGCCTGAATCGGTGCCCACCGCCACACGGCCCCCACGGTTTTTGTACTCGTTAATGAAGGTCATCCAGAGGCGATAATTTTCCTTCCAGTCGACCTCTTCTTCAGTACCCCAGTAAAACCAATATGAAGCGTGAGCAATGCGGTTAGGCTCGTAGAAACGCCACAAAGAGGGAAGAGTATGCTCTTCATGCCACTCGGCGCGCGCCATACGCATGAAGTCTCGTGTCGTCTCGTAGGCGTGGAATGTTGGCACCATGGTGAAGTCGATCTCAAGGAGTTCTTCCATCACGGCGTTCCAATGGTCCGAGTATGGCGCCGCTGCTTGCTTCCAAAGGCGACCAGCCTCTGAAAAACGATCTTGCTCATCATTGTAGTTATAGTCGAGCGGGTAGTTTTGCAATTGTCTATCAGTGAACAATGCCTCTGGCAATCCGTACCAGTGCTGCATCGAAGTCAGGCCGAGGCGTGCTGAATCGAGAACGTCCATCCAAGCAACGTTCAGCTGCGCATGGTGCATCGTGGTGTAAAGATCGCGCTCTTCAGCTTGCTCAAGTGCTGCTTTCATGATGTCGGGGCGAAGGCCGAAGAACTTGATGCCATGGGCGTTGATGTCGGCAATCTCGTTGACCCAGTCGCGTGCTTGCTGTGGCGTAAAAATGGGCTCGTCCCATCCCTGGCCGAATGTCGCCGAAGGTAGCAGGCGTGGCGATGTGATCTCATTGGCTTCCGAGCGCCGCCTGTGCTCGAGCATCCAGCCAATACCGTTGCCACTGCCCGGATCCGCGCTGGTCGTTATGCCGTGACCCATCCACAGCTTTAACACATACTCCGCCGGTGTGCCTTGCTCCCTGCCCCCGAGGTGGCCATGCAGATCGATGAATCCAGGCAGGACAAAATGTCCCTCCAAGTCGAGAACACGATCACCAGGGAGCACTTCCGGGCGCCGGTTTGGATTGATTGCTACATCGGGGGCACCTACGCTGACGATGTTCACAATGCGGTCGTCTTCAACAACGATATCGACTGGCCCGAACGGGGGAGCCCCGGTGCCGTCGATGAGAGTTGCGCCGCGTAGGATCAACCGTTCGAATGGACCTTCTCCCTCTCCAGCAGGCCGATTCGGGGCCTCCTGAACTTGTGCCATCCCAAACGCTGGGGCGAATGAAGCGATGCTAAGAACTGCTGCGACGACCAGAAACGTCGAGATAAAGTGAGTCCGATGCATGGTTAATTCTCCTGTGGGGTGTGGACTGGAGTAAGGTTGTCGAGCAAATTGGCTAGAGTGCATTTTTGGCATCGATTTCCAAGTACAACCGGACCCGAATCGTGCTCCCCTGTTAGGGGCAAGATTTTCAAGGATTCGCTGAGTTTGGTGTCTACCACAACATCACCATTGGTTTGCTCGGATGGGATGATACTCGTTTATTTACTGGAATACGGTGTGTCACGAATCAACATTCATCGCCTGGGTTGACGGTGACGCCGCCGGACGTCACGCTTCGATTTCATTTCAATAAGATCCTCAATATCTGTCAAATACGAGAGGGAAGATGGGAAAAGCCCTGAAAGGTGTCCGCATTCTCGACATGACGCATGTCCAGTCGGGACCGACGTGCACGCAAATTCTCGCGTGGTTCGGTGCCGATGTCATCAAAATCGAGCGGCCTGGCGCCGGTGACGCGACGCGCAGCCAGTTACGCGACATTCCGGATGTGGACAGCCTGTATTTCACAATGCTGAATGCCAACAAACGCAGCATCACGCTCAATCCTAAGACTGAGGTGGGTAACAAGATCTTTGCCAAGTTGATCGAGGAATGTGACGTGATGGTGGAAAACTTTGCTCCTGGCGCCATAGATCGGATGGGTTTTCCATGGGAGAAAATCCAGGAAATCAACCCGCGTATGATCTATGCGTCGATCAAAGGTTTCGGTCCCGGGCCCTATGAGGACTGCAAGGTGTACGAGAATGTTGCCCAGTGTACCGGTGGGGCTGCATCGACAACGGGGGAACTGGAGGGTTTCCCTATGGTGACGGGTGCCCAGATTGGTGACTCGGGAACCGGGATGCACCTGGTGGCCGGCATCTTGGCAGCCTTATTCCACCGTGAAAAAAGCGGAAAAGGTCAGCGTGTCGTATGTGCTATGCAAGACGCGGTGTTAAATCTCTGCCGGGTAAAGTTGCGTGACCAACAACGACTCGCCCATGGCCCATTAAAGGAATACCCGCAGTATCCTAACGGAGAGTTTGGGGAAGCTGTGCCGCGGGCTGGCAACGCTTCGGGGGGTGGTCACCCCGGCTGGATCGTGAAGTGCAAAGGGTGGGAGACCGATCCAGACGCCTACATTTACGTCATCCTCCAGGCGATGGCGTTCGAAGCGCTCGCCAGAGTCATCGGCCACGAAGATTGGCTGGAAGATCCTGATTTCAACACGCCTGATGCACGCTTACCGCGGCTGATGGAAGTGTACGGTGAGATCGAGAAATGGACTATGACCAAAGATAAAATGGAGGTCATGGACACTCTCAATCCTTTGAACGTCCCATGTGGCCCGATCTTGTCGATGAAGGAACTGGCAGAGGAACAGGGGTTGCGTGCTACCGAGACGGTTGTTGAAGTAGACCATCCGGAACGCGGCAAGTATTTGACGGTTGGCAATCCCATCAAGCTGTCGGATTCACCAGCTGACGTTGACCGCGCGCCGCTCCTGGGTGAGCACACTGAAGAAATTCTCAAAACAATTATTGGTCTTGATGACGAGGAAATCGACGCCGCACGCGAGCAGGGAGCAATCTAATATGTGCACGACCCGACGGTGGTGGATGTTCTCAAGGGTGAAACGTGAAGTATAACGTTCTCATTTTGGGAGCCTCCTACGGCTCGTTGTTCGGTACGAAGCTCCTGCTGGCGGGCCATTCGGTGACACTGGTATGCACTCCTCCCACAGCAGAGTTGATTAGCCGTGAAGGTACGGTTGTCCGCTTCCCGATTCGAGGCCGGGACACTTTGGTTGAAATACGCTCTCAGGGACTCGCTGGCGAGCTTTCGGCCAGCATACCGGAGACCGTCGATCCAGCCGCTTTCGACCTAGTTGTACTAGGAATGCAGGAAGCTCAGTATGGTGCCGGCGGTGTTCGTGAACTAATGGATCGCGTGGCGGCGGCGTGTGTGCCAAGCCTGGCGATAATGAATATGCCACCGTTATCTTACCTTGAGCGGATCGTGGGACTTTCGACCGGCCCGTTAGCACGGTGCTTCACCGATCCCACAGTATGGGAGGGTTTCGATCCCGGGCTGGTAACGCTGGCGAGCCCTGATCCTCAGGCGTACCGTCTACCGGACGAACCGAAAAATGTCCTTCAAGTAGGTTTGCCGACCAACTTTAAGACTGCACGTTTCGAAGCTGACACACACACAATGATGCTTTCGAATCTTGAGGCTGACATCCAGGGTGCGCGATTCGATCCGGGAGGCGGTGAAATAGAAATACCGGTCAAGCTACGGGTACACGAGTCCATTTTCGTACCGCTAGCAAAGTGGCCTATGTTGGTTACCGGAAACTACCGTTGTATCGGCAGCACAGACATGATCTCGATTCGTGAAGCAGTGCACGGAAATGTTGAAGCTTCTGAGGAGATCTACAATTGGACTTGGCAGTTGTGTGCACAACTTGGTGCTACCGATGAAGACAAGGTTCCTTTCGAGAAATACGCCCGGGCTGCTGAGGGACTCAGCAAACCATCTTCAGCGGCGAGAGCTTTGTTCGGGGGTGCCAGGCACATCGAGCGGGTCGACTGCCTTGTTCAGCAGATCGCGCAGCAGCAGGGTTGCCAGTCAAGTGTCGTTGACGAAATCGTGATGCATGTTGATCAGCGTTTGGCTTCTAACCGCATACCACAGTGACTCTTACAGAAAGTCTCTGTGAGGCGTGCCGCCGGGGACAGGGTTATGCCGTCACTTCCCCGTCGGAGGTTTCATCGTGAGGGCGGTATTATTAGATGGAACCGGTGGAGCCGAAGCCTTACGTATAGGTGAAGCGAAACGACCGGTCATTCGCTCCGGACAAGTTCTCATCAAGGTTGCCGCAAGTTCGGTTAATCGGGCTGACATCAACCAGCGACAAGGTAATTACCCGCCACCACCGGGCGAATCGGAAATACTTGGGCTTGAAGTCACCGGGACAATTGAGGAGCTTGGCCCACAAGTCGAGGGTTGGTGCGTTGGCGACCGAGTGATGAGCCTGGTGGCCGGTGGTGGCTACTCGGAATACGCTGCGGCCTATGTTGGCCACCTGATTCCAGTTCCGAAGACCATGAACTTCGAAGAGGCTGCTTGTGTTTGTGAAACCTACATCACGGCGTTCCTCAACATCTTCATGATCGGCGGCTTCGAGGACGGGCAAACAGGGCTGCTGCACGGTGGCGGTGGGGGAGTAAACACGGCAGCGATCCAGCTTTGTACCTCCCTGACACCGAACGCAAAGATTCTTGTCACAGCGTCGCCGGGCAAACTAACGCGGGTCAAAGAACTCGGAGCAGATTTCGTAATTGATTACACCAGTGAAGACTTTGGGGAAGTTGTTCGGAAGTTTACCGACCAAAAGGGTGCCGACCTCATTCTTGATCACATAGGTGGCGATTACCTCGCATCCAACATGAAATCCTTGGCGATCGAGGGCAGCCTCGTGATCATTGGACTCATGGGTGGTTCCAAGGCCGAGCTTAACCTCGCAGTGATGATGGTTAAGCGCCAGCGCATTATAGGGTCGGTGCTCCGGGCGCGGTCTGTCGAAGAGAAGAGTCGAATCACAGGTGCGTTTGCGACAGCTGTGTTGCCTCTATTGACGGATCGTACGATCGTGCCATTGGTCCATGAAGTTTTCCCCCTCGACAGAGTTGCGGAAGCACATGAGACCATGGAACGAAGCGATCACTTCGGCAAAATTGTGCTGACGCTCAATTGAATTCCGGATATTGCTGGAACATGGAGTGTCTATAAATTGTGTCCGATGCTGCTGTAAGTAGTAGTAAGGAAGGAGAGATAGCACATGTTCTCTTTTACGGGCAGAAACATTTTGGTCACCGGCGCGGGTAGTGGTATTGGCAAAGCGACGGCACTTGCCCTCGGCCAACAAGGTGGGAGCCTTATCGTGGTGGACCGGAATCAGGAAACGGCAGATCGAACCGTTGAGCAACTGGAGCAAATCGGCGCAATAGCAAAGGCTATTTGGGCGGACATCTCGGATCTAGAAGCTGTGGACCGGATGTATGCTGAAACCCTGGAGAATTTTGAAACCCTCGATGGCATTGTGCACTGTGCAGGCATTGGTATTGAACGAACCATCATGGAGACAACCATCGAGGAATGGAACCGGATTATTTCGGTCAACCTGACCGGCACCTTCCTTTGTGCACAAGGGGCGGCAAAGATCATGGCCAGGCAGCGTTATGGTCGAATCGTGTTGATGAGCTCCGCTGCTGGGGAACGTGGGGGTACTGGCCGTACCGCTTACGGTGCTTCAAAGGGAGGAGTGAGCGCGATTACCCGGGTATTGGCAGTAGAACTTGCGGAGCTCGGGGTCACGGTTAATGCGCTAGCGCCCGGTGCGATTGAGACTGAACTAGTATCGAAGATGCACGATGCGGAGACTCGGGAGGCTTACTGCTCACGCATCCCGATCAACCGATATGGCACCCCAGAGGAGGTCGCCGCGACGGCGGTTTTTTTGGTAAGCGAGGAAGCTGGTTATATCAGCGGCGTGGTGATGCCAGTTGACGGTGGTTTCTTGGGAGGTGGTGTTATCAAGCGCAAAGGCAATCCCACCGGATAACCCTGGCAAGTCATCCTTGAGTGATTAACTGCAGGAATGGGTTGATTACTCGATACCAGATCAAAATGCCGCTCAACCCCGTGAAGATCGTCAGGCTGAGGTAGCTGAACCAGCGAGCGAAAGCCGAGGGGTAGAAAAGTTTGTCTTCCTTGGGAATGATCGTCAGGCAATAGTAGAGATTCAGAAAGAAAATCACTGGCGCAACGAAGAAGGCCAGCGCCGAGGCTAGCAAGACGAGCTCCACTGGGCGCTCGTATCCGTAGATGATAAGCACCGAGGCAATTAGCGAATACACCATCGTCATCCGATAGATGTTGTATTCGGAATACCAGGTTTTGCGGTGAGCAGCAGTCAGCTGAGATTGCGCTGTACCCGGCAATGATGCTGTGCCACGGAACAGGTTGCGCGAGCAAGCTCCCACGATCCGTGGCCAGCCATCGAAGTAGTTGAAAGCGGTCGAGAAAGTTGCTGCGAAGCCACCGACCAAGAAAACGACCATCATCCAAGGACCAACGCTGCGAGTAAAGATCTGCGCAATCTCGCCCATTACGGTAACGCCTTGGACTTCATTTGGATAAAGCCACATTGCCGATAGGACCAGGAAGATTACGGCCAGAATACCGGACACGACATGCCCGAAGCGGAAGTCCCACAGCCCGATACGGAACCAGTGGCTAGCGTAGCGGCGAGCGTGTTTCGGAATCGCGGCCGTGTTGACAGTCAGGTCTTCCTTGCGCGGAGCAAACGGGTCAAATTGCTTTGCTAGGCCAAGGATTTCAAGCTGCCCTCGTATCCTGCTCATGCCGACGCGCTTGGCTTTGCCCCACTCGGATGCCTGCAGCGATACGTCCATCCCCGTAGGCAGGAGGCCTAGGAACGCAGCAATAATCAGCCATGAGCCGGCCGGCGTCTCGATGATAAAGAAGTGGACAAATTCCGATGGTGGCGCGGGCCTTACGAGGTAAACCGCTAGCGTTGAGATGACAAGAATACCTGCTGCGGCTTTGGCAGAGGTTTCCACAGCACGGTAACTTCCCCGGAGGATGATGGCGACAGAAACGACTGCCAGGACCAGTCCATACACCCATGTGGGGATAGCAAACCCAGCCCAAACCGTGAACAAGTAGTAGAGCACAGCTGCCGCTGCGATCAATCGGCCGGCCTGCCCAATGGCACACTGCAACAGCGTTGTGCCCATCACGTACCAAAGTGGCCATTTCTTCCAAGAGGTTGCGTATGCTTCGACGATGCTGCTTCCGGTGGCGTTGGTAAAGCGAAACGCCATCTCAAAACCGTAGTATTTGAAGACATAGGCGATGGGGATACACCAAAGCAGTGTGTACTCGAAACGACCGCCGGCTGTTGGCGCCGTTACCAGATGGCTGGTGCCGATCCCAGTCATCATCAAGATAATCCCCGGACCGAAATACATGATCAGGCTTCCCCAAAACATATTGGGGAGCTCAAGTTCTTCCAGGTCAGCGGCTGCTTGCTCAAGCACCGGATCGGAGCTGGCATCGTCGCCCAATATAGGTCCTACTGGATCCTTAGAGGTAGCCTCGGACGGTGGTGATTGTGGCTCACGAATTCCGTTTTCGAGCTTGTCGGCCATCTGGGTTTTTCGCGGTTCACTCGACTTTGGTTGTCGCCGGACTCTAACGATCGTTGGGGTTGCTGACAACCGTTAATTTCCGCGCCACGGAAGGTCAGGGCTTCCCGAGCCAAGGTTCCCCAGGGGAAGCAGACGGCATACTTTGCCAGTGTCTATCTGATCACGATGACTTTAGATCCTGTCCCTATTTTCCCCTCAAACCCTTGCTATCACTGGGGCCACCACTTCCTTCTTTTTCCAGCAGGGTAAGTAAAGGGTAAGTTTCTACTGCCGGGGGCCACACAAAAAGCCCCTTTTCGGCGGTCGCATCCCCCCTTCTGGCTGCGCGACCCTCCCGCATATATAAGGGTTCGATCTTCGGCTGTGGCCGAAATTTCTAGATAAAATAATTGCATGAAAGAACACTGGAAAGCACGCTGGAGAAAACTAGGCTGGTTGGCCTCGGGGATCTACTTGGCTTCGCTTGTCTTACCGCATCATCAACAAGATGGGGTGGCTGAATCAGGTCTTGTTAGAAGGAGATGAATTATGGAAGCAATGGGAGTTATGGGAATTATTGGATTTGTTTTCGGACTTGCTGCACTTAGCAAAGTAATAATGCTTGAGAACAAATTAAAAGAAATGGATGTCTTAAGGGACTAAGGGGAGCCACCGTCAGTCTTATCCCCGTTTCCCCAAAAAACCCACGGGGCACCTCTGGCCCTAGGCGGTGCCGAGCAGCTTTCGGGAGCCGTGTCGTTTGGGCCTGCTCTTATCCCCCGACGGGACAACCGGTGGTGGACTCAAAGAGGGGTTATGAAGGGGGACTAACGCCCGTTTTTCCCCCGGGGGTAAGTTTTGTTTTCGTGCCTTGGAGGATCTCGGGACATTCTCGTGCCTCTTGAGAAGCTCCCCCATAGCAAACCCGTGACGGGGCCACGAGTGGTTTTGCGAAGGGTTCCCCCTGGGCACGGCTAACTCCCAGGGTCACTGAGGGCCAAACCCAAAGAAAAAACTGACGCATGGGTGGGAATTCCTTGCCCTCGGTGTCCTGCTGTGGTTCTTTTTGGGCAGTTCTTTGAGAAGTCGGAAACACCAGCAGGACAGATGCGAAGCGAGAGCAACCGAAGTAAAAGGGTCGGGTCTAGCTGCCCCTGGTCTTAGAAACGGTAAGACCGCTTTCTTCGCGGGAACACCAAGGCCGAGCGGAACGAGCTTCCGTACATACGATCTCTTGTAGCTCTCGTTAAGGCCACCCCTAGACCGGGAGCCAGACCAGTTCTGGACTCGAAGCGGTACAGCAGTAAGACGTAAGTAGGAAAACAAGGAGAGACGACCGAATTCATCCGGTGCATGGCGGTCGCGCAATGCGACCAAGTAGTTCTCTCCTTGTCAGGGAGAGGAAGAACACGGTTACACGCTTCTCTCTCTAACCGAAAAAAAGGAGGACAGCATGAACAACGCTCTCCCCCTGGGTTCGGGTTTCCTGCCTAGGTCTTTCGGCTGTACCGCTTTTTCTTATTGAACAAACACAAACAACTGCCCTGTTGGGCAGCCAACTATAGGAGGGCAAATGCCCGGAATGACTGAGCAGTCTGAAGCAGAGTGGCACGCTGAGAACCGGAAGCCGGTGACAAAGACAAAGGTTCACCAGCAGTCTGATATTCAACCGATGTGGATCACGTTGAAGGAAAGTTATGCGCTGACCCGTATCCCCAAGAGTTCCTTTGATAAGCGACGGAAGGAAGGTCACTTCCGTACCTACTCAACACCCGGGTGTCACACCGTCCGGCTGCGGTATGACGAAGTGGTAGAGGACTCAGAGAATTTCTATGCAGGTGGGAAGCCTCGCCATGAGCCAGATACATTCTTGCCGAGGCGGGGCGATGCTTAAACAGAGTCTGGAGGAACTCCAGATAGAAGTTGAGCGTGCTGTGATGGATCGGGGCGGTGTAAGGAGAGGCTTGGAAATTACTTTCCGCTGCCCTATGCCTGACCACCCAGATGAAAGTCCATCAGCCAACTACAACACCGAAAAGGCTTGTTGGCTTTGCCGGAGCTGCAGCTCGTCTGGTGGCCTGCTGAGAGGTAGAAACCCGCTGTGTCCATTGCTTGGGATCGAGACAAACACCACGCGGTTGCCTAAGCCGGGATCACCGTCAGCGACACCACGACCAAAGCCAGCACCCTCACCAAGCTCAACTTCGGCAGCACCTAAAACCGCACCTAAGCCAACACCGCGAAAAGTTGTTAAAAGGTGGCATTGGGACATTCACGACGTTGACGGCAATTACCTAGCGACCCATCACAGGATCGACTACGACGACGGAAGAAAAGAATTGCCTTGGAGCATTAACGGCAAGCCTGGTCTTAATGGGCTGAAAACTACACAGATGTTGTACGGATGCGAACGTCTCAGGGAGCGTGAGCCAGGTGACGATACCCGTGTCTATCTTTGCGAAGGGGAGAAGTCCGTTGACGCACTCCGTGGCTCACTTGGGGTGATGGTAGTCGGTACGGTTTGTGGGGCCGCATCGACTCCTGACCTTGAGACGCTCCGATGCTTGGAAGCGAGGCACATTTGCCTTTGGCCAGACAATGACCCAGAAGGCTACGCGCACATGGAACGTATTGCTGCCCTGCTTGAAGGGATCGCTGGCTCTGTGAAGATCTGGAAGCCAGCTTCCGTGACCATCAAAGGCGAGGATGCAGCCGATTGGTGCGTAGCTAGGCGCTGACATATGACCA
>Ga0187827_10009060_pt1 | contig 10633 bp, 7 predicted proteins | sample ETNtaG_39_FD_167969 | JGI IMG/M metagenome (GOLD analysis project Ga0187827, IMG submission 167969) | Marine microbial and viral communities from oxygen minimum zone, Eastern Pacific Ocean - ETNP2014_SV_150_PacBio MetaG (Illumina Assembly) | ecosystem: Environmental > Aquatic > Marine > Hypoxic... | reverse complement strand
GTTTATAAAGTATTGTGGAATAATAGCTATACTAAGTTTCAGGAATCATGAGCATAACCTCTGCGGGCTGGACAAAATGGCCCAAATGATAAGACATCGTGGGCCTGATGATGAGGGTTATGCGCTATTTGATATTCACAGTGAGAGTTATTCAGTTTTGTATGGAGATGATACACCTAGAGATGTAATTGGCGTAGGATTTCATTATTCACCAGTGCATAGATTTAAATACCCTTCAGAAAGTTTTACTATAGGGCTTGCGCATAGAAGGTTGTCTATAATAGATTTAACTTCCTCAGGGCATCAGCCTATGTGTGATGAAACTGGGAGGTATTGGATAACATATAATGGAGAGATATATAATTTTAAGGATATTCGTGACGAACTAAGGGATGCAGGGTATAGTTTTTTTAGTCTTTAGTTTTAAAATGCGGCCTTTAATATCAAAAAATATATATTTTACTATTGCTATTTCTTTTTGGTGGTTTATCTGAAAGTATTGGTGTTTAGATGTTACTTCCGATCCTGAATATTGATAAGGCTGTGAGTGTCTAGGATAAATACACAAAGACTATTTATAATTTTCTCGAATCAATAGGCATTAATATCTCTACGTTTTTACGAATAATACTGCTTTAATTGCTTTTTTGTTCAAATGGATTTTTGTTCTTCTTCAGTAAACATTGCATCATATATCAAGATGTAACCTTATTAAAAATATAAGGATTGATTTTTGCAATAAGTATCAGCACAAGAATTATAGTTATTATACCAACACAAGAGTTGGGTTTATGTTTTTTGACAACAGAGGAAGTATAAATATATGAAGGCTATAATATTAGGCGCTAGTCGAGGTATAAGAAAGCAGAATAGCGCTGAAAGCTATCCATTTGCTTTAATGGACTTAGAGGGTAAGTCTGTGCTTGATTGGCTGATATCTTCACTTAATGCTGTTGGTGTGGGCAATATTATTTATGTTGGCGGATACCATATTGAGAAGATTGTGCATAATTATTCAGATTTGAAATTCTATTACAACCCTGAATGGGAATCGACAGGAACGCTAACTTCATTGTTTTGTGCTGAAAAGGAGCTGAGTGGTCCCTGTTTGATAACTTATTCTGATGTGATTTACAGGCAGGAGGTTGTAAAAAAAATTATGTCATTCTCAAAAGATAATGATATTGTCCTCGCTATAGATACAACAAGCAAAGAGAGGCTAATGGAGCTTGAACACGCAGAAAAATTTGAGGAAGTGATGGGTTCTGACAGTGGGATATTAAAAATAGGTTGCTTTAATAGTGATGTTGGAGAAACCGCAGGAACCGGTTTTTTTGCAGGACTGTGTTATTATTCAGAGAATGGTATCACAATTCTGAAAGAGCATTATAACAGGTTGAAAATAACATACAGGGACAAGAAATTCTACAGTTCTCAAAATATCAGAGAGGCGAGCCTTTCGGATATAACCCAGTCTCTGGTGGATTTAGGACTTGATATAAAAGGTGTGGAGGTTGGTGATGAATGGGCAAAGATCCAGAATCCCTTCAGTCTTTCAAGGTTTGTCTTTGGCACCAAATCACAAACTCTGGAGAGATTGAGGTCAATGGTTAAAAATGCAACTGTATTGGATCAGTTAAATTTTACTATAAAAGAGTGGATAGGCTCTGAGGGTTTAATTATAGATAGGATTCAAGATAAGTTCTCTGCTGAAAGGATAATCATTCGAAGCAGCGCCGTCATGGAGGATTCCTGGAATGTTTCAAATGCCGGTCTCTTTCACAGCGAAGTAAGCGTAGATATTTCCAATGGAGATGCCATCAGGGAAGGAGTTAATAAGGTAATTAAAAGCTATTTAGATGCTTCATGTTATGATCATAGAAATCAGGTTTTTATTCAAACTTATTTGGATGACGTAAAAATGGCAGGGGTGGTTCTTACACGTGATCTCGAACAAGGAACACCTTATTTTATTATCAATTATACGACCCTTTCTGATAGACCTGGTGCGGTTACATCAGGTCTGAAGGGCAACCTTAATACATTTATTGCCTATAAATATATAGATATAGATAGCATTGACACCAATCACCATATTATTAAGCTGATTTCTCTATCAAAGGAACTTGAGTCCCTGACTGGCTTTGATTCTCTAGATATAGAATTTGCCTTTAATACAAAGGATGAATGTTTTCTCTTCCAGGTAAGGCCTCTGATTGCGCATATGAGAGGAAGGACCGTTGAGGATGATGATATAAAGAATGAGATGGATCAAGTCAGGCGTTTCATTGAGGCCATTCAGAAGAGACGTCATCATCTTTACGGTGAGACTACGGTTCTTGGAACTATGCCCGATTGGAATCCTGCTGAGATTATTGGTACCACACCAAGACCACTCGCCATTTCGCTCTACCAGTACTTGATTACGGATTACATCTGGGCAGAAAGCAGGAAATCGATTGGATACAAGGATACATTTCCTTCACCTCTCGTCATTTCCCTCGCAGGCAGACCTTATGTAGATACAAGAGCGAGTTTTAACTCATTCATACCTGCTGATATGCCGCCTGAAATATCTGAAAGACTTGTTAACCATTACCTTGAGGAGCTTGCATCCAAACCTGAATTACACGACAAAATAGAATTTGAAATTGCTGTTACATGCTACAGTTTCGATTTTGATTACCATTCTAAAAGATTTTCTGAGAACGGATTTGGTGATGATGATTTAAAAGTCATAAAATCATCACTACTGAACTTGACAAATAATTTGCTTAATGAGGTTGATGTAACTATTAATAGTGAATTACGTGAGATCGACAAGATGGAAGAAAGGTATGAAAGGATTCTTTCATTAACTGATTTAAGTGCGGAGAATATTCTGATATCAATCAGGTCCCTCTTGGAAGACTGCCAGAGGTTTGGAACTCTGCCATTTTCTAATTTGGCTCGATATGCGTTTATTGGCACAACGTTATTAAAGTCACTTAAAAAGGTGGATTTCCTTTCAGAGGAAGATGTTAACTCCTTTCTAATGTCCATTCCGACGGTTGCATCTGAAATATCTAGATCAATGCGAAAGGTTATTGAAGGCGAGATTACAATAGATGACTTTCTTGATAAATACGGTTATTTGCGGCCTGGAACATACAATATCCTATCCCCGCGTTATGATGAGTCTCCTGAGCTTTATATGCCAACGCAGAATGAAATGCAGGCAGGTAAAGGAGTTAAAGATTCAGGAGGGGGAGAATACAAAGATATCTTTTCCGGTAGGATGGATAGATTAGCCGATTTAATAAGACGGAGTGGATTAAAATGTTCGGCAGATACTTTGATAGATTTTATCGTTAAAAGCATTCAGGCAAGGGAATATGCCAAATATAAGTTTAGCAGGAACCTGAGTGAGGCATTGAGATTGTTAAACCGGTATGCTGAGATCATGGGCCTTACAAGGGATGAAATATCGTTTGTACCTATAAACAAGTTTCTTGACATTGCTTTTAACTGCCCTTCAAGTGTTGTTAAGCAAGAAATACAGAGAATTGCCGGCCGAAACGAAAAGCGTCATTCAATATGCCGAGCAATTCACCTTCCATTTTTAATAATTTCATCAGATGATATTTCCTCCTTTCATTATAAGGAGATGCAGCCTAATTTTATAACGTCTAAAAAAATGTGCTCTGAAGTTATTCGATTGGATTCTCTGAATGGAAGGCATGATCTCAAGGGTAAGATCATACTTGTCGAGAATGCCGATCCGGGCTATGACTGGATATTTGTTCATCAGATTGGCGGAATAATAACCAAATACGGTGGTGTCGCTTCCCATATGGCCATAAGAGCCGCCGAATTTGGTCTACCGGCCGCAATCGGATGCGGAGATAAAATATTTGAAACTCTACGCGACGCAAAGGTTGTAGAACTAGATTGTTCAAGTAAAAAGGTTAGAGTCTTATCGTGAATATTGCTGTTACTATGCGGGTCGTCGATAATAGTACATACCTGGAGAGGCGTGATGCGATCAGCCACGACTGGCTCAGGATGATAGAAAAACATCCGATAACTCCTATATTAATACCAAATTCTTTAAAACGTCCGGTAGAATTTTTACGTTCTATTGAGGTGAAGGGGCTTCTTTTGACAGGGGGCAACGATCTGGGGCCATTAAGGGGGGAGATAGGCTTGAAACCTGACGCCATGGAGCGTGATTCTACGGAAAATCAACTTCTGCAATGGGCGGTAGATGAAGAGGTTCCTGTATTTGGAGTCTGCAGGGGATTACAACTGATCAATGTTTATTTCAATGGTGGAATAGAACGAAATCTTGAGAGTCGTGGCTGTCACGTGAATGTTAACCATAAGGTAAGTATCGTTTCAGAATCCATGAAGAGCCTGGAGGACTTGAACGAGATAATAACAAATTCATATCATAACAACGGTGTTTTGCTAAGTGGCCTATCATCAGAATTAGAGGTTTTTGCTGTGGCTGAGAATGACGTTGTTGAGGGAGTAAGACACCCGAATCTCCCTATCATTGCTGTTCAATGGCATCCAGAGCGTAAAAATCCAGCGTACGAGCTAGACAATAACATATTTTTGGAGTGGCTATCATTATGCGATTGATTATCCTTGCTGCGGGACAGGGCTCTCGTCTTAAACCAATTACTGATTCACGCCCAAAATGTCTAGTAGAACTCTGTGGGAAGTCTCTTCTGGAATATCAACTAGATACAGCCAGAAAGGTTGGTATAGATGATATTGTGGTAGTGGGTGGATACCAGCATCAACAGTTGAGGTATGAGGGCGTCAGGCTTTTGCTAAACCCGGACTATGAAAGAACAAATATGGTTTATACTTTGTTCTGTGCAGAAGATGTATTTGGTGATGAGTTTATTTTGTCATACGGTGACATTGTTTATAGTAAGCCTGTCTTTGAAACGCTGCTTGCCGATAAATCGGATATTGGAGTTGTCATAGACAGGCAGTGGCGAGAATACTGGTCTTTGCGCTTTGATGATATTTTGAGCGATGCTGAAAGCCTTAAAATTAACGATGAGGGAAACATTGTTAATATTGGTGAAAAAGTTACTTCCATTGACTCTATTGAAGCTCAATATATAGGCTTGATGGCGTTTAGAGGGGATGGAATTAAAGCGCTTCGCGATACTTATTTTCTTGCTAAATCAGGGAAATTGAAGGACAGGTTATTATATAAATCTATAAATGATTTTAATAATATGTATATGACCGATCTTCTACAGGGCATTATTGATTCGGGTATTCCTGTGAAGGCAATTCCAGTTAAGGGTCAATGGGTTGAAATAGACACATTTAATGATTTAAGGGTTGCTGAAAGATTGCTCTCGGAAGGCCGTTTAACGCTTCAATAGTATATGAATGCCCATGTTTTAGGCAGGATTAAAAGGTTATTGCTATGATAATGTGGATTATAGGGATGTCGGGGCCTGTTGGAGCTTTTAGGTATATAAAATATCAGTTATATTGGAGGCATTATGCGCAAGGTTTACAGAAAAGTGAATACCCATGACTATTGGAATCAAAGGTGGGGAGCTTTTGAAGCTGACGGCACAACCTTTCAAAACAAAAATATTTATCCCATCAAATATGTTGACCGTATCATTTCAAAAGGCAAATGGACAATAGATATCGGTTGTGGTTTGGGGAGGGTTGTCAAACATTATCACAATGAGGGATATAAAATCTCCGGCTGCGACTACAGCGAAGTCGCTGTAGAGAAATTGAAAAAAAACAATCCTGAACTTGATATAATCCAGGCCAACATTCTTTTTTTGCCTTATGAAGACAATCAATTTGACAACATTCTTTTATTGGGTGTTCTGCATGGGATCGAAAACCTTGACGACATCAACAAAGCGCTCAGCGAAGCTGTCCGGTGTCTTAAAGATGACGGCCACATGATTATTGCCAATCGGGCTGAGAACTGGGATAACTATCTGGTAGACAAAATTACAGAACTAAAACAGGGAAAGGGTGATAGTTTTCATAAAGTTTGTTTCAAAAAATCAGAAGTAGAGGAATTGGTCAAATCTCACAGTCTGAGAATTGATCGCATTGAGCTGATCACAAATGTTTCTTTTCTTCATAAATTCTCCCTATTCAGGAAAACAAACAAATTTGACGAATCCATCACTCGAACTCATGGTTTTGAGTTGAATTTTTTAGGAGGTCTTATCTACAAATGTCTCAAAATATGTTTCCCTGGGCAATTTGGAACTACTTACGTCATCACAGCACAAAAAGGAAAGAGTGAAAATGTTTGAAAAAGAGGAATCCATTGGCATTCTTTTCAAAAAATAATAAATTAATTTTGACCATAGGGTCAGGTTGTTCTGGTATACGTTAGATCTCATCCATCGTTAGAGTTGAGCTACATCATGCTACAATGAAAAACTTTAAAGTGAAAACCAGAATCTTATGAACAATCATCATTCGTTACGTCTACCTAGAGGATTTGCTTTGTGGTTTACCGGTATGCCTTCTTCCGGTAAAACTACTATTGCCCGTGAACTGCACCGCCAATTAGACAAACTCGATGTCCCGGATGTTATTCTGGATGGTGATGAGATAAGGCCATTGATTGCCGCAGATCTTGATCGCAGTGATGAAGGTCGGCATGACTCGCTTTTTCGTTATCTCAAATTGGTTGATGTTCTCATTGCTTCCAGGGTGATTGTCATTGTGTCTGTTATCAACCATTCTGAAAGACAGCGTCAACAAACGCGTCAGGCTCATCCGGAAGGAGCTTATGCCGAGGTGTGGGTGAAAACCCCAAAAGAAGAATGCTACCGACGCGATGTTAAAGGGCACTATGCAAAAGCTGGCCGGGGAGAGATGGAACATCTGGTCGGTTATGACATTGATTATGAAGAACCCCAGGATTTTGATATTATTGTGGAGACACAAAGAGAAACTGTTGAAAATGCTGCTAAAAAAATAATTCGCTACCTTTGTGAAAAAGGTTTTTTAGAGGAAAAAAATAAGGAGGATTGAATCATGAAATCATTATTTCTCATCAGGCATGGTAAGGCCAGCCTTGAAGGTGATGAAAAAGACCGCGGGTTAACTCCTGAGGGTGAAGCTCAGGCGAACCAGCTGAGCGCTTTGTTATCAACACTTAAACCAAAGATTGGTGAGATTTATTCTAGTCCTTACCACCGAGCCATTCTCACGGCTGAACCTTTTTCAAAATCGACCGAAATAAATATACAAATCGTTGAAGATTTGCGTGAAAAAACGATGTCAACCGAACCCATAGAAGACCTCAATAAAGAGCGTCGTAAAATGTGGGATGATTTTTCCCGTCGTTTGCCTGGCGGGGAGACGAGTCAAGAAGTCCAGGACAGAGCCATGGTTGCTTTGCAAGGTATTGTTAAGAGCATGTCTTCTGAAGGCGCTGCCTGTTTTTCCCATGGTAATTTGATTGGGCACGTCCTGAAAAAAGTTATTCCCGACTTTGGTTTTGATGACTGGCGTTCAATGGGAATGCCGGACATTTATCGTTTAGATTATTCCGATGTCAGTTCCGATCCTACCGTCACACATGTGAATTGCGAAGGGGTGGATACATTTAAGATCAGTGTCAATAAATAAAATAGGAGGTTTAGATGTCGATAGAAATCAATAAAGAATATCTTAAGAACGCTCAATATAAAAAGAGTGATTACCTTGAAGCCCGCATTGCCATACATAAATTTACGACTTCCAAGGAGACATTCCAAGAATGGATATGGAATCAAATTAAAATTGAAAAGCCCGGTAAAATCCTTGAAGTGGGTTGTGGCACAGGAGCTTTTTGGAAATTACATTTAAGTAAACTACCAGCCGGATCTATAGTATTGATGACTGATTTTTCCAGTGGCATGACAGAAAAAGCTCAAAGCAATGTTTCCGGTGATAATGTGCAATTTGAAGTGGCCGATGTGGAGAACTTGTCTTATGAAGACAGTGATTTTGATCTTGTCATGGCGCATCATATTCTTTATCACGCATCGGATAAAGATAAAGCTCTTAAAGAATTAAAAAGGGTTTGTAAAATTGATGGTAGCGTGACAATCACTACAAATTCCGAGCGTCACATGCTCAAGGTGTATGAAACAGGTCAAAAACTTGATCCCAATTTTCCAACAGATAGAATTATTGACACGTTTACTGAAGAGATTGCCGATACCGTACTACCAAAGTATTTTGACAATATCGCCAAGCGTGTTTGCGAGGAATACCTGCATGTGACGGATATTGATATTATGCTGGATTATGTCCGGTCAGGGGTGGAACCCAGAAATATCAAAGTATCTGATGATTTTTATGACAGATACAGAGAAATTGTCACTGGCGAGATCAAAGATAAGGGTTATTATGAGATTATGAAGAGGTCTCCACTTTATATATGCACATAACTTCAACTTATAAGCGCAACATTTGGTTAAGAGAATTAAAATGATTAAGTGCTTTGAGTTTTTTTAGTAATCGCAGGGTATTTAGGAATCATTATACACAGAGTGAGTGGACGCTTCCTTCGTTAACAAGAATGTTTTTCAGGTTTGTTTGCCGTCCCGCACGGTTTATATCAACCATACGTTAGTGCAATAACCACTGAGAATTCACCAATTCTAAGTGAGCTTTTCAATAATAAATAATCTTTAACATTATGGAGCAATTCGGGACTTAGATTGAATCCAAAAGTTTGCTCTGCAAGAGCCTTTGATAGACATTGTCTCCTATATTTATTACTCAAGCTCGAAACTGCAAGCCGATAGTTTTGAACCAATATTCTCAAATCATTCTATTCTTATTCCTTAACCTGTGAACGGCTACAATATATGTGTGGAATCATAGTAATAGTAAGTTTCAAGAATCATGAGCATAATCTCTCCAAACTGGATGAGATGGCTAGGATGATAAATCATCGAGGGCCTGATGATGAGGGTTATGCCCTTTTTGATTTTCAATCTGATAATTATAAGATTTTTTATGGAAAGGATACGCCTCAAAATGTGATAGACTTTCAATTGCGATACGCGCCAAAGGTTAAATATCAATATTCCTCAGAACTTTTTACTGTTGGTCTTGCACACAGGAGGTTGTCGATTATAGACCTTACGGCAGCCGGCCATCAACCAATGTGCGATGAAACTGGGAGATTTTGGATAACCCATAATGGAGAGGTTTATAATTTTAAAGAAATCAGAAAAAATTTAATAGATAAAGGATATAAGTTTAACAGTAATACTGATACAGAAGTGATCCTGAAGTCCTATATGGAGTGGGGGGTAGATTGTCAGAATAAATTCAATGGTATGTGGGCCTTTGCGATATGGGATAATTTAAAGAAGGAACTTTGGATTTCCAGGGATCGTTTGGGGGTAAAACCTCTTTATTACATGTTTCATGATGATTTTCTCATCGTATGCTCTGAGTTGAAGTGTTTAATGCCAATAATAAATCTACAGCCTAACTTAAGCGAGATACATGCTTATCTTCTCGAAGGCCCGAGTGAAACACACCCTGAAACTTTTTTTGACAAGGCATACCGCTTCCCTGCGGGACACAGCGCTATATTTAATGCAAATTCAAGTGACAGAGATCTGGTTTTTGAAAAGTACTGGGAGCTGTCACTTTCTTCTGAAGAGAGAACATTTTCAACAAAGAAGTTAAAAGAACTATCGGAACAATATTACTATTTGTTAGAGGATGCAGTAAAAATCAGGCATTATGCGGATGTGAAGGTTGGTTGTGCGCTTTCAGGTGGTTTGGATAGCTCTTCAATCAGTTATCTTGCTGATAGGAATGTAAATCAGAACGGTAAAGCAGGTGAGATTGTAACAGTCTCAAATGTATACAAGGATGCAGATGAAATGTATTACGATGAAACGAAATACATAGATATTATGGTTAAACATTTAAATGTTAAGTCATTTCGTGATACTCCTGAGAAAAAGGATATGCTTCTAACAAATGACAGGGGCTTGTGGCATGTGGAGAACTGTTATGATAGATTTAATGTAGCAGCCTTCAATACATATTCTCTTAGCAAGAAGAATGGCATAAAGGTAATCCTAGATGGACAGGGCGCTGATGAGCAGCTTGCCGGTTATAAGAGATTCTGGTATAGTTATTTTTATGCGCGATCCAAGTTCAGGATTGAATATCTTGTTAGTTTGTACAGGAGAGGTGTGCCGTTAAAAATAGCATTATATTACGGTTTTTTTAGCAAAGAGTTTATTCTAAATAGATTAGAGAAGCGCTCCATAACAAATGATGAACTGGATGGCTCTAGTTTTAGAGATTCACGAAATATTTTATCCCACAAAGATTATTTTACTGCTGTTAACACAGCTACTCACTGGAGCACGAATAATAGCCTAAAAATGAGATTGAGATATGTAGACAGCAACTCAATGGCCTTTGGTATTGAGTCAAGGCAACCATTTATGGATTACAGACTCGTGGAATTCTTAAATGTTCTTCCTGATGTATATAAAATGCATGGAGGGTGGACCAAATATATTTCAAGAATAGCCTTTGACGGTAAACTTCCAGACGGGATAACTTGGCGGAAGGATAAGATGGGCTGGCCAATGCCTCTAAA
>Ga0187827_10009056_pt1 | contig 10637 bp, 8 predicted proteins | sample ETNtaG_39_FD_167969 | JGI IMG/M metagenome (GOLD analysis project Ga0187827, IMG submission 167969) | Marine microbial and viral communities from oxygen minimum zone, Eastern Pacific Ocean - ETNP2014_SV_150_PacBio MetaG (Illumina Assembly) | ecosystem: Environmental > Aquatic > Marine > Hypoxic... | reverse complement strand
GACCTCGCCGACGGACGGGAAGGTCTTGTTTCGCCAGAATGGAGTAAGCTGCACCTGGGAATCGCCTATACCGAGCTGACGATTGTCATCGTGGAGTACATTGAACGTCAAGGACTGGACTATATTTGGGAGCCCGCCATCGGTGGCGGTTTCCTAAGCCTGGAGGTTAGGCCGAAGTCTAAACAGAATGTTGAGGTGGTCCAAGTGTTCCGGCATCGTCTGTCAGCGGACAATTCGAGCCAAACCGGCGAGAGCAAGACAAAAGTGCTTTCAATCTTCGAGTCGCCGCGGTCAGGTTACAGCGTCGTGCTCTCAAGCGACATTTCTGTTGTTGCTGACTACTGGGCTGACGACGGTGAATCAATCCAATTGGCGGTCGCATTGGAAGGGCGGCTTCCGGGCCTCGGCACATATGAGTTCGTCATTTGGACCGAACAGGAAGTTCCGGCTAGCCAGTATTTCCTTCGCGTGGACGACCCGAAAGTCCTGTTGAAAGACTTAACTGACCGCCCGTTCGAAACGCCAGAGCGCCCGTCCATGGAAAGCCTCAGGCTCTTGGCACTGGACCTGATTAACATAGATCGCGAAAGATACGGGGCGCCACCGGTGACGCTCGGAACGAACGACTCAGCCCAGCTGCATGCTGAGGACGCGCTCAAAGCCGGCTACCTGGTCGGTCATTGGACGGCCGACGGTCGCAAGCCGTACATGCTCTACCGATTGGCGGGAGGGACAGGCACGGTTGCCGAGAACGCTGCGGGGAGCGGCCTCCCGCCAGGGGCGTGCGAGGAGCCGAGAGTCGTGTGCGGGCTCGTCGATCCCGTTGCGAAGATCACGGAGCCCCAATGGGCCATGATGTACGACGACGGCGATTCGGACTGGGGCCATCGAGACACGATCATCAGCCCTAACTACGACACCGCAAATATTGGGATAGCCTCCAATGATCATCGCCTGGCTTTCTACCAACACTTCGAGTACAACGGGTCGACCCACGTTGACGAGCCCGTGCTCGATGGCAATCTGCTCCGGTTGCGTCCTCGGCCCCTCGCTGGGCACGGCATCGGTCACATCGCCATGTACTATGACCCACCTCCAACACCCAAGTCACCAGCCGAAATCGACCTCTTGACCAGCTATTGCACAGGCGGTGGTTTCACGGATGATTGCGACGATGTTGGCCCAATCGCAGTTGTACTGAAGCCGCCAACATCGAGGTCATATTACTCCAGCCTCGATCCCGAAGATATCGTGGCCTTAACGTGGAACGAGCGGAGCGACGGCAGCATCGACATCGAGGCCGACCTGCACTCGCTGGTTGACAGGCCCGGCGTTTACACAATAATCGTCCAGTCGTCACTCGACGATCGACGAATACTGAGTGGATATTCCGTCTTCAGATAGCCCTCTTACGTGGAGGGTTTGCGGTCACCGCGTTGGCCGAAAAACGAAACAGCAATCCGGTCGAATTCTACCTAAGGAGAGCATCGAGTGGACAAACCCAACATCATCATCATCTTCTGCGACGACCTAGGTTACGGCGACATCGGATGCTTCGGGTCGGAAATCAACCGCACACCGGTTTTGGACCGCATGGCCGAGGAAGGCATTCGGTTCACGGACTTCTACGTCCCGTCGCCAGTGTGCTCGCCCTCGAGAGCAGGGTTGATGACCGGCTGCTACCCAAAGCGAGTCGGGCTGGACTCCGGATACGACTTTTCGGTGCTGCTGCCAGCCGATCCGATCGGACTGCACCCCGACGAGATCACCATCGCGGACGTGCTCAAGTCGGCCGGATATGCCACCAAGATGCTTGGCAAGTGGCACCTGGGCGATCAATCGGGATTCCTTCCCACCGATCACGGCTTCGATTCGTATTTCGGGCTGCCTTACAGCAACGACCACTACGCGGGACGACCGGCAGAGAAGCGGACGCACCTGCCCGAGCGATTCAGCCAGCATCGATTCAACCCGATGCCGCTGATGCGGGACGATCAAGTTGCCGAGCTCGAACCGGACCAGACGTTCCTGACGAAGCGATACACCGAAGAAGCCATCTCGTTCATCCGAGAGAACAAAGATCAACCGTTCTTCGTGTACTTCGCTCACCTGTACGTACATACGCCGCTCTTCCCGCCGAAGGAGTTCCTAGACAAGGCTGAGAACGGACCGTACGGCGCCGAAGTCGAGTGCATCGATTGGAGCGCGGGCGTCATCCTGGACACCCTCAAAGAGTTGGGCATCGACGACAACACGCTGGTGATTTTCACATCCGACAACGGATCCACCGCCCGGATGGGCGGCAGCAACGCCCCGCTGCGCGGCACGAAGGCAACGACGTGGGAAGGCGGGATGCGGGAGCCGTGCATCATGCGCTGGCCCGCGGCAATACCGGCAGGCGGCGTCAGCCATGAGGTTGTCAGCTCGATGGACTTCCTGCCGACCATGGCTAAACTCGCGTGCGTCGATGCCCCGGACGACCGGGTCATCGACGGTCACGACATCCGCCCGTTGATGTTTGGCGAGGACAACGCGCGCAGCCCGTACGACGCCTTCTTCTACTACGGAACCAGAAACCACGAACTGCAAGCTGTCCGCTCCGGTAAGTGGAAGCTGCACCTGATCGCGAACGAGCTCTACGACCTCGAATCCGACATCGGTGAGCAGCACGACGTATTCGCGAGGCGGCCCGATGTCGTCATCAGACTGGCTGCGCTAGCCGACGCGTGCCGTTACGATCTTGGCGACGCTTACACCGGCATCGAAGGCGCCAACACGCGTCCGGTCGGTCGCGTCGACAATCCGAGGCCGCTAACCAACCTCGACGAGATGTCGACCAACGTCCGTGCCCTGTACGACATCGACGACACGGTCGGAATCGACTACGCGCGGTGAGGGCCGGATAAGGTAGGCTCAAGTCCAAACCCGAGATGCTGCCGCCTCCCCGTGTTCGGAGTCGCCGGGTTGCCGAATCACGACGGCGGAATGTCAATGGTCGAAGTGGTTCGACAGGCTCACCACGAACGTAGCAGTACTGCCGTCGCGAACACCGGCCGAAAGAGGCCCTTCGTGGGCGAACCCATTCGAGTCGTGCACTACCTGAACCAGTTCGTCGGCGGGATCGGCGGCGAGGAGCGTGCCAACGTCCCGGTACACCTGCGCGAAGGGCCGGTCGGTCCGGGTCGGGCATTGCAACGGCACCTGGGCGACGCCGCGACCGTCGTGGCGACGATTGTCGCCGGCGACAACCACGTCATCGAGGAGACGGAGACCGCGTCGGACGCAATGCGCGAGGCGTTGCGGGAGTGGCAGCCGTCGGTTGTCGTGGCGGGGCCGGCTTTCGATGCAGGGCGTTACGGCATGGGGTGCGGCATCGTGTCGGGGCTGTGCGCCGAGCTCGGCACACCGTCGGTGACCGCGATGCATCCCGACAACTCTGGCATCGTCGTCCACGGCAAGGGCATGGTCGTCGTGCCAACCGGCGTCGACGCGTCGGAGATGCAATCGATCCTCGGCAGGGTCGCGCCGTTGGCGATCAAGCTGGGCTCGGGCGGCGAGCTCGGACCAGCGGACGTCGACGGCTATCTGCCGCGAGGGTATCGGCGGCTCGTCGAGCGCGAGAAATCGGGCGCGCCCAGGGCGCTCGATATGCTCGCCGCTTACGTCCACGGCAGGCCGTTCACGACCGAGATTCCGGTTCGCGCGTACGACGACGCCCCCGACTCGCACTACGCCGCAAAACCCCCCATCCACGGCCGCTACGGCACCCGACACTTCTCCGACATCTTCGGCTACGGGTTGCAGTCAGCCGATTCGTATTGAGTGGCGTTGCCTGGGTGGGTCTGAATCGCGAGAGAGGTTATCCCGCAGCGCAGCTAATCATCGAGCCGCTAGCCCGAACGGCAAAATACGCACCGTAGTTCCCGCCCCACGGCGTCAGTGATCATGAAGTCTCGAGGTGGCGTGGGTCTGCTGGATCACTGACGCGTCAGCGCCCACTTACGGGCCATTGACGTCATCGGTTCAACGTGAACGGGCCAATCGTGGAGCGTCGCGTGGTCGAAGTCAGCGCCGTTGGGCCACACCAGCGTATGAACCTCCGCGTCGATCTTCACTCGATCGAACATCGACAGATCTCGTAGAGAACCGCAGACCTCGCCCTCCAGAACCGGTGAAAAATCTATGACCTGCGTTGTGCCATCGTCGAAACCTACCCGTAGCGTATGAGGACCGGCGCCCTCGAACGAGGTCACGCGATGAATCGGATGTGTCATTTCACGACCTCCTCACCTGAGCGGTTCGATGCCCGAAGGACGACGCCCATCATGCAGCCGCTCCCAATTGGCCAGCCCGGGTTCTAACACCCGCGTCGTGATTGATTGCCGCAGCCGACCCTCGCCTCGTCCCCCGCCGTCGACCGAGTCGTCGGCACGTACCACGACGGCCCCGACTCGCACTACGCCGCCAAACCCGCCATCCATGGCCGCTACGGCACCCGCCACTTCTCCGATATCTTCGGGTACGGGATCCAGTCGGCCGATTCGTATTGAGGGGCGTTGCCTGGGCGGGAATGATCCGCCGCAGGTTGGCATCTGACTTTCCGGTAGTGCATTCTAACGACTTGTGAAGCGAGCAACGCGTCGGTTGTCGCTCGCCTGTCAGTCTGCCAGGCTATTCCTCCCGAGGCTTCGAACGCGGGCCGAACGGCTCAGGCAAGAACGGGCCATCCCGCGCCCGAAGGAACTCTCGTAGGCCGCCTTCGCGTCGGGCGTCGTCCAGCGGTTTGAAGAATTCGACGCTGCGCGACATATGAGCCATCGTCTTCAACTCGTTGTTTAGCAGCAGGGCGTTGCGGAACCCCATCATGTTCAGGCCACGCGTTGCCACCTGCAGGTTGATCTTCACGGTTTCGGGCGCCGTCATGGCTATGCGGTCGACGACCTTGAAGCACGTCTCCAGCAGCTCGTCGTGGGGCACCACTTCAGTGATGAGGCCGATGCGTTCCGCCTCCTGGGCGTCAAGATGGTCCCCGGTCAGCGCATATCGGAGCGCCTTCTTGTAGCCCGCATTGTGGACCCACAAGAAGTTGGTGTCGGCGCCCATTCGTACCTCTGGCTGTCCAAACACCGCCTGGTCCGAGGCGAAGGTCATGTGGCAAGCGAGCGAATACCAGGAAGCGCCGGCCAGGCACCAGCCGTTGACCGCCGCGATGACGGGTTTGCCCAACTCCCAGATCTGGAGAAGGCAGTCGTTCTCTGTGCGGTTGCGCTCGCGCTGAACGTCGATGGCGCCGGCTATGTTGGTGTCCTCGGGCAACCCGTAGGGCCACTCGAGTTGTCGCCCTCCGCCGATGTCGTACCCGGAGGAAAATGCCCGCCCGGCCCCGGTGAGCACGACGGCCCGAACCTCGGGATCGTTTTCGGCCTCCGTGAAGGCGCTCCGCAACTCGGTTTCCATCTCTCTGTTGATGGCGTTCATCACCTCGGGTCGGTTGAGAGTGATCAGCACTCCCTTTCGCTGCTTCTCGTACAGGATCGTCTCGTAGTCTGGCACTGTTGGACCCTCCTCATTCTCGATTGTGGCGGCAGGAGTGGCTTGTCGCACGTCTTCGGATTCCCCATTTGGACCGCTCTCTGGCATCGAGGGCAACCCAAGCGAGATGGCGACATCGTATGCCGGTTATTCGACCTCGGTCAATCCCAGACATCGCCAACACCAGATGATTTCATGCGCGGACTGCGCATGCTGTTCCGATCATGGTCATCAAGCGGCCAGCCAAAGATTTGTTGACCTCCTATGATCGGAGCAGGGTCCGGCAAGACCCACTCATCCTGATTCCACCGACGATGCACGCGAGATGTCGATACGACACGCCCAGGCTTCCGGCGATCCGTTCGATGCTCGGCGGTCATCGCGCTGGGCATTCAGACTATCGAGAGCAACCTATTTTAATGCGGAATTTCGAGTCTCAGTGGCTTCCGTTTCAAATGACCTCAGGGCCGTGATACACGATGACAAGACGCACGCGGTAGAATGCTTTGAGTTCGAAGGGTAATCTCGTTGCCCTCGATGGATTGGTCACCTTTGAATGCGAAAGAAACCACCGGAGGCAGGGGGTTCGGACCGGGGAGATAGATAACAAACAGTCTATGAGCATGGGTAACACATGTGGAGAATGGAGGAAAAATGAAGAGACATGTGTTGCCTTGGAGAACTACCAGTCCAAGAGAAGAGCAGATTCGCTTCATCGGGGAATGGCAAGAAGGCCGTTTGAATTTCACATGGCTGTGCCGAAAGTATGGCATCAGTCGCAAGACGGGCTACAAGCGAGTGCATCGGTTCCGTGAACACGGTTGGAGAGGCCTCGAGGACCCTAGCCGAGCGCCTAGACATCACCCCAATCAAACTGCAGAGTCGACCGTTGAGCTGCTCCTGGACGCCCGCCGAACAAACCCCACCTGGGGACCTAAGAAATTGCTTCCCTGGCTCCAAGAACGGAATCCCGACCTACAACATTGGCCGGCTCCGAGCACGGTCGCTCAAATGCTGAAACGTGCAGGTCTGGCTAAGTCTCGCAGGCCCAATAGACGCTCCGCACCATGGCGGACTACGGTGTCGTCGGATCACCCCAATGACGTGTGGACAGTGGACTTCAAAGGTTGGTTCCGCACCCAAGACGGTCAACGTTGCGATCCGCTCTCATTGTTGGACAGCGCATCACGGTACCTGTTGGTGTGCTCGAATCTTCCAAAACCCACGGGGCCTTACGTCAAAGACTCTCTTGAAGACGCCTTTCGGCAGTTCGGTCTTCCTTTGGCATTACGCTCCGACAATGGAACTCCATTCGCCAGCAACACACTGGGCGGTCTCTCTAAGCTGACTGTGTGGTGTATCAAATTGGGAGTTCTTCCTCAGCGCATACGACCGGGCCATCCAGAGGAGAACGGCAGTCACGAGAGGTTCCATCGAACGCTCAAGGCAGAAACGGCGCATCCGCCTCAGTCAACCTGGGACAAGCAGCAGCAAGTATTCGCGGCTTTCAAGGATCATTACAATCAAGAGCGCCCGCACGAGGCTCTAGGACAACGAACACCTTCAAGTCAGTATCACCGTTCGGATCGCTCGTTCCCTTCAACGATCCCTGAGATTGACTACAACCCATCTTACGAGGTCCGGTGAGTGCGACGCATTGGGGAAATCAAGTGGCGAGGGACGACACCCTATATCAGCGTGGCTTTGCGAGGCGAACCTGTCGGGTTGCTTCAGCAAGACGACCGCTTCTGGAGCATTCACGTCGGCCCTATGAAAATCGGGTTGCTCGACGACTACAAAAAGACTACTCTGCGCATACCGGTACAGGTGTCACCCATGTCCCCAGATTAACTGTTACCTATGTTCCGGTTCATACAAGGGTAAGTATTTGAAGATCGGGCGACCGCGTATTTTTTACGGTTGGTGGATCACCATCGTCGGCCTAGTCATGAATATGATGGCCAGCGGAACTTACTGGACGGGGGCCAGCGTATTCTTTTTGCCCATAACCCGCGACCTGGAGCTAAGTCGCGCGGCAACTTCCGCCGCATTCTCACTGGCCCGACTCGAAGGCGGCCTCGGCGGACCTCTCGTGGGGTATGCCGTGGACAGGTTCGGTCCGCGACAGATCGCTCTGATCGGCGGTGTGGTGGCGGGACTCGGATTCGTTCTCCTCTCACAGGCAAGCAACTACGCCATGTTTCTGATCATCTATGTCGGAGTGCTCTCCGTGGGCTTCAACGGCGGTTTCAACCACGCGATCATGACCTCGGTCAACTCCTGGTTCGTCCGAAGGCGCGGTCTCGCCATGGCTATCGTTGCCTCTGGCATATCCCTCGGAGGGGCCGTCCTGACGCCGCTGATGGCCTACGTTGTGTTCCAGTTTGGATGGCGGGTGGGCGCCGTCGCCGCGGGCGTCACCCTCATTGTTTTTTCCGTTCCACTCTCGTACTTCATTCGTTCGACTCCCGAAAGCATGGGACTGCTGCCCGATGGCGACACCGCTCCCCCGCGCCGGGTTGACGGTCGCAAACAGATCGCTTCACCCACTCTAGACTTTACAACCAAAGAGGCGGTGAAGACGCTCTCATATTGGTTCATGTCCCTCGCCATAGGCCTCAGGATAGCGGCTCACGCGGCTTTGATTGTTCACATGATCCCCATACTGGTCTGGAAGGGGCAGCCCGAGGTGGTGGCGCCGCTGCTCATCGGCATCATGTCCTTTGTGGCGGTGCCGCTGAGGTTCGTGACGGGCTACCTCAGCGATGTGTGGTCACGCCAGAAAGTGGCGTCTGTCGGCATGGCGTTCGGAGCGCTGGGAGTAGTGGTCCTGCTGATGGCGGGAAACGTCTTCTGGCAGCTTCTGGTTTTCGTTGTGCTGCTTGCCTTCGCCGAGAGCGTGAGTGCGGTGACCTGGTCGCTCATCGGAGACTTTTTCGGCAGGAAAAGCTTTGCGACCCTTCGCGGGGGCGTGACCACGGTTCACAGCTTTCTATCCATGGGCACACCAATATTCGCAGGCTTCGTGTTTGATTACACCAAAAGCTACTTCTGGGCGCTCATCCTTATCATCGCGCTTTACTCTGCCGCATGCGTTTCCTTCTGGGTGCTGCCCAAGCCCAGAGTGCCGCAAAGGCTGCTCGAATCGGCCGAAGAGCCATTGGGCGCTGGTGACTAACGCCCACGACAAGGACGTGTGACAAGAGCTAGCCGGACGCCGGCGGCAGCTTGCTCGCCATGGTCTTGATCCCCGAGCTCAACACTGGAGCCGCACCATCCACGGCCGCTACGGCGCCCGCCACGGCGACATCTTCGGCTACGGGTTGAGGTCAGGTGACTCGTATTGAGGGGAGAGCGCCGAAGTGATGGATATCGTCACGCTGCGGTGGTCTCGCAATACGGCGAGGGAACCGTGGGGTAGGCCTGGTACACGTGGCGAAAGACATCGCCAGCCCTGACGTTCACGTCGTCTTCGGTGTAGAGAGCGATGGGGAGCCCCGTGTTGTCGCTCCATAGGAAATCTCGGATCGCTTGCCTGACGGCGTCGCGCGACGCTTCCTTCTCGCGCCATTGATCGACCCGAAGTTTTTCCGCTTTGAGTGTGCCCAACAGCTCAACCGCGATGGTTTTGACCTGTTTCACTTCCGCAGCGTTGAGATCTGACTTTTTCAGCAGATCGAAGATCGCCAGCGACTCCTCATCGAGTCCTTCGCGAACTGCTCGAGTGTCTTCGTCGTCGAGCTCTTGGACTAGCTTGAGCAGCGCCTCGAAGGTGTGCTCGACTGTCATACGATCTTTCGCGCGGTTGTATTCGGCGACGATCTCCTCGAAGTTTCGCTGGAAGTCGGTGCGAAGGGGATGTTGCCGGAGCAGACGCTGCAGCCGCTTCTCGATGGCTTCTCTGAGGTTTTGGACAGTAGTGTTCTTGCCGGGACTGCGTTCGAACTCCTGTTTCAGCCTGTCGAAATCGATGGCGCTGATGTCGTAAGGCTCACGCTCCTCGCGGATTTCCCGGCGTTGTGTATCGATCGCATCATCCACGACTTCGTGCAACTGGCGGATGATTTCCGAGATGTCGGCTTGCTCAGTGTCCTGTTGCAGGCTCTTGTAGACGATGTTGATTGCGTCTCGTTCGGCCCGATGCGCGTTTACGCCCTTCGAGTTTATGCACGCCTTGAACTTCTTGAACACCTCGCGGCACATCACCTCGAAGCGCTTGCGGGTCTCGTCGTTCTCGTTCGCCGCTTCCTTGGACGCGACGATGGCGGCGTTGCGCTCGAATCCGGTCTTTTGGATCACATCGTCGAGGGCAGCGCCACGTTCGTCGAGGAACGCCCGCGCCAAAGCGATGGCCTCGGCTAGATCGGCCAGCAGGTCTTCTTCGGGTTTGGCCGGATCAGTCTCGTCGCCCTCATCGCCGTCCGACGTGCCAGCGTCGGAGCTGCCATGAAAGGATGCATACGTGGAGCCAAGCTGCCGCTTGATGCTGGTTGCGATGTCAGAGAAACTTGTAGCGCTCAATTTGCTCTGCAAGGGTCAATCATGGTCGCCGAGGCTCGAAATGCAAGCGCGATTCGGCGTATTCATGATAGCATGAGGCCGCAAATCAGCATTGCGGTTCGTGAATGCCCGGCATAGAAGAACTCCTCGAAGCGTTCGATAAACGCGTGTTGGTGCGCCCGTCGCACCGTGAACCCAACATCGTGGATCTGTCGCGTGCCGTCGCCCGAGCAGCGGGGAGCGATGCTGCCGTCCCCACCCTCAACTCGACGGACATGGAGCGGCAGATCGGCAATGCCGACCACATCGTCTTGGTGCTGCTCGACGGCGTTGGCACGTTTATGGTGGAAACGATGCCGCCCGATAGTTTTTTGCGCCAGCATCTCGTTGACGAACTGTCCACCGCATACCCGTCCACGACTTCCGTAGCTCTGACTTCCCTGGCGACCGGCGCCTGGCCCGCTGAGCACGGCGTTACCGGGTGGTGGACCCACATCAGTGAAATCGACAGAACGGCGATAATCCTTCGCTACGTGACTCGTTCCGACGACCGCGATTTGGCTGAACTGGGAGCTGACATCGAAGAAGTCTTCCCGGCGCCGTCG
>Ga0187827_10009054_pt1 | contig 10638 bp, 9 predicted proteins | sample ETNtaG_39_FD_167969 | JGI IMG/M metagenome (GOLD analysis project Ga0187827, IMG submission 167969) | Marine microbial and viral communities from oxygen minimum zone, Eastern Pacific Ocean - ETNP2014_SV_150_PacBio MetaG (Illumina Assembly) | ecosystem: Environmental > Aquatic > Marine > Hypoxic... | reverse complement strand
CAATGACTTGCAGATTTTGAGTATCTTTCAAAAGCTCTGAAGTAATCTTTGTTCCGGAACGAACCACCCATCCATCAACATCACTGGCCAGGGCTTGTAACTCTTCATCAGACGGATTTGGATTATAAATTATATCGAATCCTGCCTCTTCCAGCATTGCAATTCCCTTATCAGCAATTGGATCTGATACTAATACTTTAGTCATTTAATACCTCATCAAAATTGTTTAAATATTCTTCTAAATCAGATCTAAAAACATTCCCCATATGTGCAATTCGGAATGCCTTTCCTCTCAGTTTCCCGTAACCTCTATCCATTCGGAACCCTCTTTCAAGCAATTTGTAATTTATATCATTTATATTCCACTCAGCATCATTCCTTATGCAGGTGATTGTTTCAGATTCAAACCCGCTTTCAGGAAATAAGGACTGACCTCGTTCCATAGCCCAGTTCTGGGTATATTTTGCATTGTCAATATGACGCTGCCAGCGGTTTTCCAAGCCTTCCTCATTAATTTTTTCCAAAACGTACTTTAAGCCATACATATGGGGGATTGATGGTGTAGAAGGGGTCTGCATCTTTTCATAATATTTTTCATAGACAGCAATATCAAAGAAATATCCTTTATTAGTCATATTCCGTGATCGTTCAATCAAGCGGTCAGAAACTGAACAAACTGAGAAGCCGGCAGGTAGGCCCCATGCTTTTTGAGTGGATGAAAAAATAAAATCAATCCCCAGTCTATCCACTTCAATTTTAGAGCCCGCCATTGAACTCACTGCATCCACCAGCCATATCACATCCGGATACTTCGATTTCAGCATCTCTGCAATGGGGTCTAATGGACTTAACACGCCAGTAGACGTTTCATTATGCACCATTGCAAATACATCATATTTCCCTGATGACAAATGCTGATCTACATCTGCTGCTTTTACACCTTTTCCCCATTCATAATCCAGTACGCCTATCTCACATCCACATTCCTTGGATACAGTAGCCCATTTTGAACTGAAAGACCCATTCACCGCATGCAATATCCCCTTCTGAACTGAATTGCAGATTCCCATTTCCCATAAACCAGTTGCTGGATGGGATGCTAGATATACATGACTATTTGTATACAGTACTTTTTGAACCCCCTGTACCACTATTGACATTAATTCAGAGAACTCTGGTGTCCGGTGGCCAATTTGCGGAGTGTTGAGACTTTCCATCACTTGGTTTGGCACAAAGGTTGGTCCAGGTATAAATAATTTAGGAAATGGCTGCATATCTTTCTTGTTATTGTTTAGTTATTTTAGGAAAATTAAGAGTGATAAATTAGAACAATTAAGCATCAACATAAAATAGTAGAATTGGGAATTAAGTTTACAGTTGACAACACAGTATTAATCACTTTATGATTGATGATTGAATAGCATTTGCAGGCACTTCATTAATGGTATAAATTTTCCCATGTCTTTAAAGATCAATGAGATTTATTTCAGTATTCAGGGAGAATCTACCCACGCTGGACGACCCTGTATTTTTATTCGACTAACCTACTGCAATATCCGATGCAGTTACTGTGATACAGAATACGCATTTCAAGATGGGAATCATATGAAAATTTCTGAAATACTCGATAAGATAAAACAGTGGGATTGCAACCTGGTTGAAGTGACAGGCGGAGAGCCACTCTTCCAGGATGAATGTAGTGACCTATTAAAAGAACTATTACAGTATGGATATGAAGTGCTACTGGAAACTGGAGGATCTTTATCAGTTAAAGGCGTACCCAGAGAAGTGATAAAAATTGTGGACTTCAAATGTCCTTCCAGCGGTATGACAGAAAAGAATCTTTGGTCAATAATAGATGATTTAATGCCCTTTGATGAAGTAAAGTTTGTAATTGGTGACCGTGAAGATTTTGAATGGGCTGGTAAAATGCTGAATAAATATTCCCTCAGTAAAAAATGTACAATTCTATTCTCACCCATATTTAATGGAATTGACCCTTCCCTTATCGCTGATTGGATATTAGAAGAAAATTTACCCGTTCGAATGCAGATACAGCTGCATAAACATATCTGGAAACCGGAGACAAAATAATTACAATAATAAAGAAAGCCGTTATACTGGTCTCAGGCGGAATGGACAGCTGTGTCACAGCTTCATCTGCAATCTCTGATGGTCATATTCCAGCTTTTCTACATATGAATTACGGTCAGAGAACTGAAAAACGGGAACTGAAAGCCTTTCATGATATTGGAAATCACTACAAGATAAAGGAAAGATTAGTAGTGGATATTTCACACCTGTCTGATATTGGTGGTTCCTGCCTTACTGATAGCCATATAGATGTACCGGATGCCAATCTAGAGAATCCGGATATCCCTGTGTCTTACGTTCCTTTTCGGAATGCCAATATACTGTCTGCTGCAGTAAGCTGGGCAGAAATTCTAAAGGCCACTGCTATTTATATTGGAGCGGTTGAAGAGGACTCATCTGGATATCCCGACTGCAGGCGTTCTTTCTTTGATGCATTTGAATCAGTCCTAGATACCGGCACCAAACCAGAAACAAATATTATTATTGCAACACCGCTCATTGAATTATCAAAAAAAGAGATTGTTGAAAAAGGAATGTCGCTTGATGCCCCCCTTCATCTTACATGGAGCTGTTATCAAAATGAGGATGTGCCATGCAGAGAATGTGATTCCTGTGCTCTGAGAGCCAGGGGGTTTGAACTAGCCGGAATTACAGATCCAATTTTATTATAAACACTTTTATATATTTTTTCAATTGAGCCATCAAGAGTAATTTTCCCAAAATGCAACCCCCATATAAAATGAATAATATAGCAAATCGAGTTAGTCAAATTCAAGGCTGGATAGAAAAACAAAGCCTGAATGCTCTTATCATCTCCCATGCGGATGAGTACCTGTCTGAATATGTACCCCCTGAAAATGAACGTCTTGCATGGGCTACCGGTTTTACCGGATCAGCAGGACTTGCAATCATCACCTCTGAAAAACGAGCTGTATTTGTGGATGGGCGCTACACAGTGCAGGTGAAAGAGCAGGTGGATAGCAATCTGTATGAAACTCTTCATATCAAAGACAGCCCCTGGACCAAATGGATAGAACAGAACCTGCAATCTAATGCTAAGATCGGTTATGACCCCCGCCTGCATCAGGCCAATTGGGAGGAAAATACAAAGAAGCTTCTTGAAGATAATTTCAATCTGGTTCCTATTGATGAAAATCCTATTGATCTCTTCTGGAAAGAGCGACCTCAACCAAATGAAAACAAAGCCCTTCTTCTGAATGAAAAATATACTGGGAAATCTAGCGGTGATAAACGGAGAAATATGGCTGAAGAAATATCTAAAAACAATTGTGATGCTGCTTTTTTAACACAACTTGACTCCATTGCGTGGCTTTTAAATATCCGCGGGAATGATGTACCCTGCAACCCAGTACTTCTATGCCATGGGCTTCTGCATGCGGACGGATCGTTTGAGCTCTTTATCGATAAAAATAAAATTCCGGACGACTTCCATAATCATGTAGGGCAAAATGTAGCTTTTTATGCGCCAACAGATATCAAAAAACAGTTGCAAAATTTTGCGGGAAAGAAAATTCAGCTGGACTCAAAGAGAAGCAACATCTGGGCTAAAAATATAATTTCAGATGCCGGTGCCACAGTTATACTGAAAGATGACCCATGCACTCTTCCCAAGGCCTGTAAAAATGATACGGAAATACAGGGCATGAAAAACTGCCATATTCGGGATGCGACGGCCGTCTGTAATTTTCTTGCCTGGCTGGATGATAAAATAGATGAGGGAAATCTCCCAAATGAGGCAGCACTTTCGGATAAAATCGACTCGCTTAGGGCAGAGCTGGACCTGTTTAAGGGGATCAGTTTTGGCACCATTTCTGCGGCAGGAGAAAATGCCGCTCTCCCCCATTACAGCCACCGTGGCAAAACAACCCCTGTGTCACTTACTATGGACTCCGTTTATCTTGTTGACAGCGGCGGACAGTACCTGGACGGCACAACCGATATCACCCGGACAGTAGCTGTAGGCATGCCCAGTGATGTTATAAAGAAAGCATCTACACTGGTGCTGAAAGGACATATTTCCCTCTCTTCAGCCCGGTTTCCGGAAGGTATTGCCGGCCAGAGCCTGGATACCTTTGCCCGTCAGCACCTCTGGCAGGAAGGTCTTGATTATGATCACGGCACAGGCCACGGTGTAGGCTGCTACCTCAATGTTCATGAAGGGCCTCACAGTATTGGGAAAGGGGCCAACAAAGTCCCCCTGAAAGAAGGTATGGTGGTATCTAATGAACCGGGTTACTACAAAGAAGGGGAATTTGGCATCCGGTCAGAAAATCTTATCTTTGTAAAGAAGATTAAAGATGCTGATTGCAAAAATCTCCTGGGATTTGAAAATCTAACCTACGTTCCCTTTGATACTCGACTTCTAGATATGTCACTTCTGATAGAATCAGAAATAGCCTGGATTAATCAATACCATTCAGAAGTTCTTAATAAAGTGGGCCCACATCTTGAGGGTTCGGCCTTAGAGTGGCTAAAAAAAGCAGTTCAGGCAGTATAAAGATTATCTCTTCTCAACTACCGCCAGTGTCAGCCGGCTGATACAGACCAGTTTACTTTTTTCATTTGTAATCTTTATTTCCCAGACTTGAATTTTCTTGCCGATCCGGATTGGAGATGCTTTGCCGTAGACCCAGCCTGTTTTTATTGACTTTAAATGATTGGCGTTAATTTCAACGCCTACTACCATCTCTGTAATTACGTCAATCTGCATACTGCCAATGATGCTGCCAAGTGATTCAGCCAAAGTCACTGAAGCGCCTCCATGGAGTATGCCAAAACGCTGTACAGTGCGCTTATCTACCGGCATTTTTCCGCAGATGAAGTCATCGCCCACATCTGTAATTTCAATACCAATGGCAGAATTCATTGTATCTTGAATTGACTCTTGAATCTTTTGTAATATTTTTTCTTTATCCATTTTAATCTATAATTAAGTTTTAAATCTCTTTTTCAATCTCAGTCCTGCCAGACATCCAGTCATTACCAGCGCCAAACCAGAAACTCCGTGGCCATATATAATCTGCCCAACACCGAGTAGAAATCCGTACACAGCGATACAACCCAGAATCATGGCGGCAATACCGCTGGGTACCGGCCAATGAGCATGACCATCTTCATGAAACCTTCTCCATCCAGGTCCCCCGGGATTGATCTTTTTTACAAAATATTTCAACGTCTCTTCATCATCCGGAGGAGTAATAAATGTAGCAATAATCCATATAATGGTAGTTAAAATTGCACCGATAACTATTTTCTGCCAGCCATCTAATCCAGTACTTACAAAATTAAAATAATAGGCAATGAAAAGAGAACTTACCATGGCCACAATTTCCGTATAGGCATTTATTCGCCACCAGAACCAGCGAAGAATATATATAAGCCCAGTACCTGCACCAATCATAAGAAGCAAATCAAAAGCCTGACCTGCGCTTGTCAGCATAAGACCTAGGCCGCCGCCTAATACAATGGAGATGATAGTAAAGAGCCTGCCAATGAGAACCAGCTGCTTATCTGTAGCATCCGGCTGGATAAATCTATGGTAAAAATCATTTACCAGGTAACTGGCACCCAGGTTTACCTGGGTTGACATAGTGCTCATAAAAGCCGCAATGAGAGAAGCAGCCACCAGGCCTAAAAGTCCACTCGGCAGCAGAGTTAGCATGGCCGGATATGCTACATCATGCCCCAGTTTATCCGATGGTAAATTGGGAAACGCAGACTGCAGGTCAGAAAGCTGAGGAAACACAATTAATGAACAGAGGGCTATCATGATCCAGGGCCAGGGCCGCAGTGCATAATGGGCGACATTGAAAAAGAATGTAGCGCCTACTGCATTCGCTTCATCTTTTGCCGAAAACATACGCTGAGCGATATATCCCCCACCTCCCGGTTCTGAGCCCGGATAGTAGCTTGCCCACCACTGCACAGCCAATGGCACAAAAAGAATGGGGATCCACACATCCGGATCTGACATATCAGGAATGAGTGCCAGCTTATCTGCTACATTCACATGAGAAATTAAAGTGGAGATTCCGCCGATTTGAGGCAATCCCAGTATATAGAACATGGCCCATATAGAACCAATCATAGCCAATGTAAATTGAACAAAATCAGTAATAATGATAGCCTTGAGTCCGCCCAATGCAGAATATGCGAGCGTAATGGAGCAGGCAATTGTAAGTGTAACCCATCCCGGCCAGCCTAGTACGATTTCACCAAATTTTACAGCCGCCAGGCTCACAGCCCCCATCACCAGCACATTAAAGACAAGCCCCAGATACAATGCCCTAAATCCTCTCAGGAAAGTAGCAGCCTTTCCGCTATATCTGAGTTCATAAAACTCGATATCTGTCAATACGCCTGATCGATGCCATAGCTTGGCATAGACAAAAACAGTGAGCATCCCGGAAAGGAGAAATGACCACCATACCCAGTTTCCGCTCACACCTTTTTGACGGACAAGGTCTGTGACCAGATTAGGTGTATCAGTTGAAAAAGTAGTGGCCACCATACTCACGCCTAATAACCACCAGGGCATATTACGGCCTGCCAGAAAAAAAGACTTTGTATTTTCTCCTGCTTTTTTTGATGCCCAAATTCCAACAGCCAGTGAAAGAACTAAATAGGCAAAAACAATGAGCCAGTCAAATGATGATAAATTCATATCAGTATTTTATAAAAATTACCAGAGTTCAGGGCATGCATAGAATAAACTTTGAAAAAAAATAAATCTATTATGACTGTATCACTTCGCATGCTGTTTGCACAAAACCTGTGATATCCTCTTTGGTATGACTAGATGAAATAAACATAGATTCATAAGGAGAAGGAGGTAGATAATATCCCTTACTCAGCATGAGAAGATGAAACTTTTTGTAATACGATAAGTCAGTTGACAGTACGTCATTCCAGTTATGTACGGCACTAGATGAAAAAAATAATCCGAACATGGAACCGCAGCTGGGAACCTGCAAACTCATTCCTTGACATAATTCCTGAAAGAGTGTTCCAAGATGATTGCCCATATTTTCTAGATGCTTATACACTCTTTCATTCTTCAATATATTTAGTGTGGCAATTCCAGCTGACATGACAACGGGATTGCCTGATAATGTTCCCGCCTGATAAACTGTTCCTACTGGGGCCATTTTTTTCATTATTTCAGAGCGTCCGCCAAATGCTCCAACCGGAAGACCTCCACCAATAACTTTTCCCAGGCATGTTAAATCGGGAGCAATACCATAGATTTTCTGGGCTCCACCATAGTCAACACGAAATCCCGTGATAACCTCATCAAAAATTAATACAGCACCATATTTCTCTGTCATATTTCTCAAGGTTTCCAGAAAACCTTCTTCTGGTAGAATAACCCCCATATTTCCGGCAATGGGCTCAACGATAACAGCAGCAATCTTGTCACCCTTTAACTGAAATATATTCTCTACTTTTCCTGCATCATTATAAGGCAGGGTGACTGTATGAGATATAACAGACTTGGGAACTCCTAAGCTGGAAGATTCATCCAATTCAGCTACACCTGACCCTGCTTTAGAGAGAAATAAATCTCCATGCCCATGATAGCAGCCTTCAAACTTAATGATGATATCTCTTTCTGTATATGCCCGGGCAAGACGCACAGCGCTCATGGTTGCTTCAGTTCCAGAATTGACAAACCTTACCATTCCAATTGAAGGAACTGCATCCACAACCACTTCAGCTAATTGCGCTTCTAAATCAGTAGAGGCTCCAAACGTTAGCCCCTTTTCAGATGCATCATGTACAGCCTTAACAACTTCGGGATGTGCATGACCAAGGATTAAAGGACCCCATGAACCTACAAAATCAATATAATCATTTCCGTCTGCATCAGTAATAACTGATCCACTACCTGATGTAATCGCTATTGGGTCACCATCTACAGAATTAAATGCACGCACCGGACTATTAACCCCTCCGGGTATATATGTTTTGGATTTTTGCATTATCTCTTCTGATTGAGTATATTGCATTACAATTTACTCACAATCAGCCGAGCTGCAGCATCTGCAAAATAGGTGATAATGATGTCAGCACCAGCCCGTTTGATTCCCAGGAGCGACTCCATCATAGATTTGCTTTCATCTATCCAGCTGTTTTGAGCCGCGGCTTTAATCATTGCATATTCACCACTTACCTGGTATGCTGCAACCGGGCAGGAAACCTTATTTTTTACCTCTCTGATGACATCAAGATACGGTAAGGCCGGTTTTACCATAATAATATCTGCACCCTCATCTTCATCCATTTGAGCCTCCTTCAGGGCTTCACGTATATTTCCTGGGTCCATCTGGTAGGATTTTCTATCGCCCTGCTGGGGGGCTGAATCAACCGCATCACGAAATGGCCCGTAAAATGCAGACGCATACTTTACAGCATAACTGAGAATTCCTCTATCTTCATATCCTTTTTCATCCAATGCATCACGAATATATTGTACCATTCCATCAATCATGCACGATGGCGCAACAAAGTCTGCTCCTGCCTTTACATGGGAAATAGCTTGTGCTTGCAGCTGTTTCAAGCTGCTCTTTCTATCAATGATTCCATTTTCATTTAATATCCCACAATGTCCATGGGTAGTATACTGGCAAAAACATGCATCTGTAATGATAATTAATTCTGGAAAAGATTTCCGTATCATTTTTACTGTTCGCTGAATTATTCCATTCTCATTTACATTATCAGTTCCTGTTTCATCCTTAGTCTCAGAAATGCCAAATAAAATAATCCCATTAATCCCCAATTTCATTGACTCTTCTATTGTTTTTTCAATCTCACCTAATGGAAAATGAAATTGGTCCGGCATTGATTCTATTGCCGATCTATTATTACTATGAGTAACAAAAATTGGGCGTATTAAATCCTCAACACAGAGCCGTGTTTCTCTTACAAGGTTTCGCAGGGTAGCTGTTCTACGGAGTCTAGCCGGTTTTTGAAATGACATAATTCTTTGTCTCAGTTTCTGACGCTTCATATATTAAATCTGACAAGGTATAAATATTAGGATACTTCGGCTTTATAATTCTTTTTGCAGAGTAGTTCTCAAGCACTCTGGAAGTGGAAGCTCCCAAAGCAAATAATTGCATTCCTGATATGTTATTCAATATATGATCCGAACAGTTATCCATGAATGATTTTACCGATTTAGAGCTAAAAAATACCATGGAATCTGGTTTGGAATTGACCATTGCCCTATTGATCTTTTCAGAATCTATAATGCACACAGGCTTATATATATTTTTGCGGTAAACCCGCATATCATTTTTAGAAATACATTTTTCCAACTGCATACCACCAGCATAGCTTGCAGGGTAGGCAATTTTCTGTTTTGGACTTAACTGATTGATAAATTTCAATCCAAATTCTGCTGCATTATGTGCATGGGCGGTGAAATCTACCCTTCCACCAGATTGCTTGATTTGTTCTACACTTGCAGGGCCGAACACTGCGATTCTTGTCTGATCAGGTATACACCCTGTTTCTGCTGAAATCTGATTTATTAATACTTGCCAGGATCTGAAACTTGTAAATATTATCCAATTAAAATATCCGTTCCTTAGATTATCAAGCCACTTTGTTTGTATAGACAGCTCCTGGTATCTAAACACAGGAAGAAAAGTAAACATAATATCAGGATTGGATTGGAAAATATCTACAATACGCTTATCCGGTTCTTTTGCTATAATCATCCGCATCAATTAAACTCTTTATACATGGGCAATATTTTCATTCATAGCATAATAATTGTTCGGTAATTTCTTTTGCAATTTCTTCTGCTTGATCTTTCAAATTCTGCCGCCTGATAACTATTTTATCTCCAGAATCTGGATCAGCATGACATGCAATAATATTGAGGCCATCATCTACTGCAGACGCAAATACTCCAACAGGCATACTGCAGCCAGTTCCAATATGTTTCAATATGCTTCTTTCTAACTCTACTGCTTTTCTTATATTTACATTATCTATTTCGAATAACAGTTTTACCAACTCGTTATTATTTTTCAAAGTTTCAACGGCTAATGCACCCTGCCCGGGAGCCGGGGTTATTTCATCAAAATCAAATGAATAATATCTCGATATATCATGCCCTAGACGTATTAATCCGGCTGCCGCAAGAATAATCGCATCATATTCTCCCAAGTGCACTTTATCGATGCGTGTTTGAATATTTCCCCGAATATCTTGTATTACTACATCTTTACGTAAATTTAGGATTTGGCCTCTTCGACGGAGACTACAGGTCCCAACTACTGAACCAGTTGGGAGATCATTAATGCTCAAACCTTCCGGATGATACAGCACGTCTTTCGCATCCACTCTCTCAGGGATAGCAGCTAAGAATAGTTTCTTTGAATGTTCCACAGGGACATCCTTTAAACTGTGAACAGCTGCATCAATATTTTTTTTTAATAACTCAGACTGTATTTCATTTGAAAACAGCCCGAGCTCTTCTGTAAGAGTAAGTGAAGAGTCCTGATCCCT
>Ga0187827_10009049_pt1 | contig 10640 bp, 8 predicted proteins | sample ETNtaG_39_FD_167969 | JGI IMG/M metagenome (GOLD analysis project Ga0187827, IMG submission 167969) | Marine microbial and viral communities from oxygen minimum zone, Eastern Pacific Ocean - ETNP2014_SV_150_PacBio MetaG (Illumina Assembly) | ecosystem: Environmental > Aquatic > Marine > Hypoxic... | reverse complement strand
GATAGTAAAAATTTTGGTATAGCCTACTATCACAAACAATAATAATGCATTATTTGTTTTCAACTAAAATCCAATTAGGTAGCGAGTTGAAAAATTTATTTCTTTTCTAAAATTATATAACCCTCAGCTTCATAATGCTGTTTATAATTAAATAAGATAAAAGAATTAACAAGCTTAAGTCTTTCGTGAATTTCTGGTGACTCCACTTTATAAGTGAGATCAAAATTAGTTCCCGGCGATTTGTATAAAATATATTTTGGCTGGATTATTTCAAGCTGCTTAATATAGTTCTCTTGTTTTGTTATTGGGCTAGCCAACCATGAAGCATAATATTTTGTACAAGAGGGTTTTCTAAGGAGATAAGGAATTGCTAGATCATATGTAAAAATTTGCACACAGTTGTCTTTTTCACTAATCTTTTTATAATAGTCTAATAGTTTTATCATTTTTTGATCAATAAAATGCTTATCGTCTAAATGGATATAATTTGTAAAATTTTTATTAAAATTTCTTATATTGTTTATCCTATAATTGTCCTGATTGTTAATATAAAAAAAGATAAAAGGTATTATAGATAAAGAAAAAAATACTTTTTGAGACAAAAACTTTTTGTTAACAATTTTGTTTTCAAAGAAAATGAATAAATAATTTAAAATAAAAAAACAATTTATCAAAATAGGAAAGTCTGACGACATTCTTAAATGGTTGGAGTCACTTCTTCCCAAGGCATTTTTATACATTACAAAACTCAGCAAAAATAAAAAAATAAATAGGACTTTCTTTGAGCTAAATATTTTTTTCTCATCTGAAATTAAATAGTTAAGAGTTAACAAACCAGCGGTAAGTTGAAGCAAAAGTCCTCGTGTAGCTCTCGTTCCGTATTCAATTTCTCCTATAGAAAAGAATGGAGTTGGATATTTGGAGCCATGAATTAAATCAGCTGTAAAAATAATTGTTTTTGTATGATCTAAAAAAACTTTAAATTCATCAAAGCCAATAAGACGGATAGCAATGAGCCAAAAAATAATTAGAGAGAGAAAAATTAGTGCAACCTCGCTGTTTTTTTTTATAACAAGTAAGTACAAAATATAAAAAAATAAAAGAAAATTTAGATAAAAACCGGTATCATTATGTAATAGAATAGAAATAGTTGCTATTAAACAGATTAAAATTGTAAAAAAATTCCTAAATCTTGAATAAATAAATAACTGTATAAAAAAAATTAAAAATAAAATTATATAGACATCTCTATAAGAAAAGTAATAATAATTGATTGGAGCATTGTAGTGACTCATTGAAACAAACGTGGCAGTTAAAATTACGAAAAGTAGTATTTTACCACCATTATTTAGGTTTGAGATTTTTGTTAACTGATATGAAAGGACAACAGAAAGAAATTTTACTAATAAAATTATAAAAAAGATAAAAGTCCTTGAAGCGCCAATTGATTCTGTTCCTAAAATTTTCCACATTAAAACTGTATACAAAATGTCTGAAGCTCCATGCATAGAATAAGAAGATGTCCATAACATATTAGTTGATAAATAGTTTTGAGCTGGCGTTAAAAACTCACCGTCATGTACTGGATCTAATCTATAATTAGATAAATTTAATGACAAAAATTCAAAAATAATAAAAGCTATAAATATAAATGACAATACTATTATAATTGAATTATTTTTTTTAACTTCACTATGCTCCTCAAAAAATAATTCTTTTATTTTAATTTTTTTTTTGAGTGTGTGATTTAAAAATAGAAAAACGATCAAAGGAAAAGATATAAACAAAATATATCTTATTGTATCATTGTTGGGATTATAGCCTATTTCTGTTAAAGCTCCTGTGGTTCCAGTAATATTATTTAGTGGTAATGTTATTTTATCCCATAATAAAGTGGATATCAAAATTGAAACAATTAATGAAAAAAAAATTACTAAGTTATTTTGTAAATTGCTTAGTCTCATATACAGATTAACTGATTAACTGATTACTTCTAGATTTCTTATTTAGTTTTAATCTAACGTAAAAATCATATATTCTTTGCTCAAATAAATTGTTAGGAAAAAAATCTTTCTTAAAGAAATTTTTAATAAGTCTATAGATTCTTATAGGTCTCGAAAGATAAATAGCTAGATAAGACAAGGAAAAACCAGCAAATCTTAAAAATACCAACATTTTACCTGAGACATGTTCGGAATAGGATTGGGGTTCGGTTATATCCATATACACCATTAATTTTTCAAAATAATTATCGTCTAAATGTATCTTTTTTTCTTTTATGAGTTTTTCATATAACTCTGATCCTGGGTAGGGTGAAAACATCGAATATATTGTATCTGAGATTCCAAATCTTAATGAACAGTATATTCCGAAAAAAACAGTTTTTAAACAATCGACTAAGGTTTCATGTGGAAAACCTAAAATAAAATTTAATTTAACAGTATGACCTATTTTTACTGCGCTTTTAATACTTTCAATGAGATTTTCTATTTTTATCCTTTTTTTTATGATATTGAGGCTTTTTTGACTTCCACTTTCTGGAGCGTAACATATTAAGGCACAACCTGAATCATAAAGAGCTTTTAAAGTTTCTTCATCCAATGCTTCTGATCTAGTTCCTATAGGTAGTTGCCAAGTAATATTATTTAAACCTTTTTTTTTTAATTCGTTACAAAATTCTAAAATCCAATTTTTTTTGATTATTGCGGTTAAATCAAAAAATTCAAAATCGTTGGCTTCGTATTCTTTTATTAACCATTCTATTTCATCAACTATTTCTTTAGGATCACGCATTAAGTATCTTGTTGTCCACATGGTTGGACTAGAACAAAATATGCATTGGTATGGACATCCTCTTGTGGCCAAAATAGGCATGTTTCTAAGTTTCCCTTTGGCCAAACCTATGGTGAAGGAGTTAGTAAAATAATTTTGAGGTTTTAATAAATGCCAAGCAGGTCTAGGAATTTTATCAATATTTTTTATTCTTTTGCTTAACCCATTATCTACAAATTTATTTTTTTTATCTATAAAAGATATTCCGGGTATACTGCTAACATCTTTTCCATTAAACATATTATATGTAAACTCAAGCATTGAAAATTCACCTTCGCCTCTAATAACATAATCAATTGATGGACAGTCATTCAAAACATACTCTGGTATTGCTGATGAATGTTCTCCTCCCGCAACTATAATAACTTTTGGGTTTTTTTTTTTTATTTCCTTAATAAACAACTTATGAGCAGGCCACTCTTGGGAAAACATTAACGATATTCCGAAAATAAATGTGTTTGGGTCAATTTTTTCTAATATTTCTTCTGGTGATAAACCTTGATGGTTATAAAGATTATTTTTGGATCTTCTAATTTTAACTGGTTTTTGCTCACCAGTTGCATCAATAATTTTCGTCTTGTAGTCTGCCTTTTCTAGTACACCACCAAGGTAAGCGAGTCCCAAAGGCAAAGTAATTGGTTGACTGTAAGAATATTTCGACAAAACAGCAAAAGGCCTACACAATGTTACTACTCTGTTATCGTTTCTTGGTGCCTTAAAAGAACTCAATGTTGAGTCCATATGTCTAGGATCTAGTTCTTTAACCCAATTTTGATTTGGAGTATGTGTGGGCTTAAAAATTATATTGTCCTTGTTTAACATAATAATCGATATTATTTTCTAAAAAAACTTGATTTCATCTTTTAAGCTAGCCATCTCCAAGCTAATTTCCCATAACCTGTCCTGTAAATCCAGTCTGTATGAAAGATCTGAGCTTTTTCTAACTTCATTATTTATTAAATATTTTCCCGAATAATTCAAATATTTGTCATTTGTACAAAGACTATAAATTTCATTAGCAGCATTACTTGGTTTTTTAGCAAATAAAAATCTAGCAATATTTAATAGGGTTCTTACAGCTGACTGGTTATTGTTACCAAAATTAGTATTTATCCAGCCGGGATGAATTGCATAACTATTAATGCTATTAGCATAGACTCTATTAATTTTATAGTTAAACAAAATATTCATCAGTTTTGAATTGTTGTATGCAACTACTCCATTGTATCTTTCTGAAAAATTAATGTCATTTAAGTTTAGTTTTGCAAATTTATGTACCCATGATGATATATTTACTATCCTAGAATTTATTGTTTTTTTAATTAAATCTATCAACGATAATGTCAAAAAAAAATGTGACAAGTAATTAACAACAAAAGTTTTTTCTAGGCTCATTGAGTTCAACTCTTTTTTTAAAAAAAGAGATCCAGCATTGTTAATTAAAACGTCAATTGTATTCAAATTTTTTAATTGTAATATAGATTTGTTTAATTCATTCGCCTCTGTTAAATCAGCTTGATAAAATTTGAATGATTTTAAATCTCTTTTGTAAAAATAATCACTCAGGTGATTAATTTTTATATTATCTTTTGCTATAACATGAACAAAAAAACCATTATTAACAAATTTTTTTACTAAATTTAATCCAAGACCCGACGTTCCGCCTGTAATAATACAATTTTTTTCTTTCATCAATGTTATTTTCTAAAAAAACTTGTTAGAGATAAAAAGATAATAAAAAAATTTCTAATATCAAAATAAAATTTCCTATATCCAAGATTTTTTAATTTAATTAAAACGTCGTTATTTAATGATTTGTGATTATAAACTAAATTATATTGATTATATTTTTCAAAATCATTAGCAATAATTTTTTCTTTAAATTCACTATATAATGGTGTGCCCGGATAAGGCGTAAACACACTGAACTGAACAAGTTGATTTGGTAATAACTTTGAATATTCAATTGTATTTTTTATTGTTTCTACGGTATCGTCCGGACTTGCAAGCATAAACATCGATTTTACAATTATTCCATTTTTTTTCAGTTCATTTATAATTTGATACTGCTGGTCATTATCTACTGTAAATCTTTTAATACCTTTAAGCACATTTAAACTAGAAGATTCAATGCCAACATAAACCATTTTTAATCCAGCGCGCTTTAATAATAGAATAAGCTCATTATCTAAATTTTTTAAATGAGTTTCTATTTGAAATTCAACTTTCAAATTTTCTTTAATAATTTGTTCACATAATGATACAGCATATTTTCTATTAATTGAAAAAACAGGATCCCTAAACGTAAATTTATTTGTTTTTAATTTTTCTATCCAATATTTAATTTCTTTGATAACATTTTGTACTGACCTATATCTGACTTTTCTACCTTGCTGTAACGGGTACGTACAGTAATGAAAACATGAATATGGACAACCTCTAGAAGCTAAAAGTGGAATTGCTATTTTTGAATTAAAACCTACAAAATTATTTTTGAGTGGATATTTTTTTACATAATCGCTCCAATCTGGAAAAGGTAGATCGTCTAAGTTTGATACCATTCCATTTGAAGAATTTCGCTGATTTGTTCCTTCTTTGAAATATAAATTCAGCTCATTTTCATCATAGTTTAAATTCAGAAAGAAATTTTCTGGCTCACCTTTTACAATATAAGAATTGCTGGAACTATATTCGTTACTCATTACATTCGCAAAAGGTCCTATAAGGAAAATTTTCTTATTTTTTTTCAAGAGTAAATTGAGTATTTTTTTTTCAGTTTCGTGAGCTATTATAGAAGTCGGCATCACAATATAGTCAGAATCCTGGATTTGCACTTCGTCATTTATTTTTCTCAAATAATTTACCCGATGTCCTTTGCTTTTGATTATTGAATACACATAAATTGCATACATTGGAGGCATAGCAATCATTTTAGAAACAAACTTGTTAACTAATTTTGAAAATAAACTGTTACCAAAATCGTTTCCTGTGCCATATCCTCCTGCTGTATCTTTAACCAGCCTCCAATCATCGTAAGGATAAACGTCCAAAATCAGAAATTTCATAATTTTTGTGATTTCTTGTCTCTTTTACTTAAGATAGGTTTGAAATAATTGTAACTTAATTTTGGCTTGTTGATTTTTTTCAGAATTTGTAGAGGCCATTTGATTTTTAATTTAGGATCATTCCACCGTAAAGAAAATTGCTGTTCCACATCCGCATACTTTCCTTTGTAAGCTAACTTATAATGAAACAGACATTCATTGCTTAAACAATAATGACCATTTGCGTAATCGGGAGGAATAAGCACTTGTAGACCGTTTTTTTGACTCAAGATGTAAGATTTCCATTTTAAGAAGTCGTTTGAATTTTTATTGCAATTTACCACCACTAAAAAAAATTTACCGTAAGGACAACTAATAAGTTTCCATGTTTTTTTATCCCCGTGCAGACCTCTTAATACATTTTTTTTTGATAAAGAAAACTTATCATGTTTAAATTCCAGATTTTTTATCAGGTTTTTTTTCCATGAAGTCCAATAATAACCACGCTTATCTCTAAAAGACCTATTTTTGTAAACTTTAACCTTAAATGACATCGCTTAAATTATCTTTTCGCATGCTTGAATAATGTCGTTATTGGATAAACCAAATTTATTCAACAAATATTCTCTTCCGCCATTTTCAAAAACGTATTTCTCTGGCAAAGATTTTGATATGATTTTAGGAAAATAATTTTGTTCGCTAAATGCTTCAAAAACACAAGAAGAAAGGTTACCAGATGGACTTTGCTCGTCAACAACAACTATTCCTCTGCAAGATGAAAAATCCTTAGGTAAATCTTTTGGAAATGGTTTCGACCTTAGTATATCTACACAAACAAACCTATCAGATTTATTATTATATATTTCTAGACATTTATGTAGCATCTTTCCGTGTGAGATTAACACAATTTTATCATTATTTACTTTACCAAAAATCCTATAACCTTTATTCAAGTCAATTTTTGTAATCTCTGGAGATATATTTGGCAAAGCATCTCGATCAAGTCTTATGTAAGAAAATTTTGGCTTTTCCAGCAGCTCATTAGCAATTAATTTTGTGGTTGCGGTATCAGCTGGAGTATATATTGACGATCCCACTATAGACCTAAAACAAGCAAAATCCTCAGTAGTATAATGTGTGGGACCTGCGTCAGCATACCCCAAACCAATACCAACAGAAATTAAACATATTGGTAAATTCATTAGACCTGCTCCACATTTTGTTTGTTCAATTGATCTTAAGGCAAGAAAAGGAGCCATCGCATAAACAAAAACCTTATTCCCCTCCAATGCCAGACCTGTGGCAATATCTAACATAGCTTGTTCGGAGATTCCGCAATGCAAAAAATTATTTGGAAAACTTTTTCTCAATTCATCAAGCGCTTGTGCTCCAAAATCTGCGCTCAAAAAAAATATATTCTTATCTTTTTCTAAATATTTATTAATTTCACCAATGAATACATCCCGTTGTAACATTTAACCTAATTCTTTCCGTGTTTTTTCGATTTCCTCTTTCGACATAGGATTCCAATAATGCCATTTTTTTTTATTCTCCATTACTGAAGACCCTTTGCCTTTAACTGTTTTTGCTAAAATACAATTAAGTTCTCCATTTTTGTTAGCTTTTTCAAAAATAGAAATTAAATCGCTTAGGTTATGACCATCTACCTCCAAAGCATTAATGCCCAATCCTAAAATTTTATCTTTAATTGGATCTAAATTTAAGCAATCCCTTGTTTTGCCTAAAATTATTAGAGAATTAATGTCAATAATAACGCTTAAATTATCCAGTTTATTATGCTTAGCAAAAAGTAAGGCTTCCCATGTAGATCCTTCGTACAATTCTCCTTCACTTATAATAACATAAATTTTTTTGTTTTGACCAGATTTTTTATAACTTACTGCCATACCAGCACCAATACCAATACAATGACCTAAGGAACCAGAGGTAACATCAATTCCCGGGATTGAAATATTTCCAAAAACACGTAACAAAGATTCTTTATGGCCCCAATTATCCCATTCTTTTTCAGGCAAAATACCAAAATCTCTCATTATAGGATAAAGCGCGGCGGTAGCATGACCTTTGCTAATCAATACTTTGTTTAAAAATAAGTTTTTTTTTGAATCGTAGTTAATAAAACCTCCGTGGTATAACGCAACAATAATTTCTATCATAGAAAAAATAGAACCTGGATGGCCCTGTTTTATAACTAAAAGCTTTTCAAATAAATCTCTCCTATATTTTTTTGCCAAATTTTCTAAATCATTAATTTTTTTCATAAACGATCATCTAAGATTTTTCTTTTTAAATTTACCTTTGTCATATCTTTTATATTGTCCAAAGCTTTTTTGCCAAATTTTCTTTCAATTTTATCCAAGAAAGACTTTTGTGTGTGATAATTTGTGAATGATTTATCTCTATACTCTAAAATCTCTTCCGGTTTCAAAGTTTCAGTTGGTAATGGTTGAGTTTCATAGGAATGGAAAGAATATCCTTCATAACTATCTGGCAATTTATATTTTTTGTCCAGTGCATTTTTGTAAAGTTGACTTCCAGGTAATGACATGGCGGCATAAGCATTCCAGCCTGCTGTACAAAGTTCTACACTTAAATCAAACGTTTTTTTCATCGTTTCCTTGGTATCACCGGGCAATCCAAAAATATAGTTTGCCATTACATCTATATCTGCATCATGTACTTTTTTAATAACTTCTCTTACATCGACATCTTTAAATTTACCTTTTGCTACTTCTAATCTCACCGATTTATCGCCACTTTCAATGCCCAAACACAACCATTTTATTCCTGCTTTTCTAACAAGTTTAAGAATTTCAGGTCTTTTAATGGTATCGATACGACTATAACTCCACATCCTAAGTTTATCATGCTTGTTTATTTTTGATAATTTTTCACATAACGGCACATAATATTTTGGATTTAATAAAAACATTTCATCAACAATACGAATAGTTTCAACACCCATTTCAATTAATCTATTGAATTCATTAATTATAAAATCAGGCGACCAAAACCTCATGTTATTGTAGTGACCCGCTACACCTATCTCCTCGTTGTTATTACGATTTATTAAATTAATCATACAAAAATCACATTTGAACACGCATCCTAAACTTGTTTGTAAACTTGCGTATGGAGATCTTTTTTCAAAATCATATTCTGCGTGCCACATGGGAGATCTATATAAATCAAAAGGTCTGTCTTTATAAGGAAGTAAATCCCATGCATATCCAGGAAGATCAATATCCATTCTTTCTGTCGGCACAACTTTTTCAGGTAAATTAATTTTTATCTCCTCACCATTTCTATAAGCTATCCCTTTAATTCTCTTTAATTCTTGTGAAGAAAAACTATCAAGTTTTAACAAATTTCTGAGTGCATACACGCCTTCATTAGTAAAAACAATATCAATATTTTTTTCATTATTTAAAGTCTCAACTGGTAAAGCTTGAACATGTGAACCAATAAAAGCAACAGGACATGAAATTTTATTAACTTTTAAAAAATTAGTAATATCTACAGCACCTCTCATATTTGCCGTTCCAGCATTAACATTTTGACCATAAACAACTAAACAAATTATTTTCGGATTAAATTCGTTAATTTTTTTTAAAATTTCATTGTCAGATAAATTTTCTGCGTTAGCATCAATTATAGAAACTTTAAAACCTATAGATATACATGATTGAGCTAGTAATAAAGCCCAAGTTGGAGGTTCAATCGCTGAATAAGTTATGGAAAGTTCCTGATATGATTTTTTTGAATTTGATGCAATAAGAAAACAAACATCAACAGATGAAAATTTATTTTTTTTCATACAATTTTTTAAATTTAAGAGTTGATATTAAACCATACCAAAAAATACTTATGATCAACTCAAATAAGATTAAAATTTTTATTAATAAATTTGAATTTCTAATTATTGAAAAAATTATATCAAATTGAGATACTGCCTTTACTAAGGTTGATAATTTAATATTTCTTAACATTATTTGTTTAGCTGCAATTCTTAAATACCAGTATGGAAACTTGATTAATTGAACTTTTCTATGTTTCGGTTTTTCAATCGCATTATATATAGATTTGAAGCTTTCTTTTTCGGCCCATAGTTCGTGAACTCTTGATATAAATTTGTTTGTATATTTCTCTAATAACACATCGTCGTTCAACAACTTTCTTAAAATGTTTACACATTCTTCCTTGGTAAAAAATGTTTGAAGTTCATCTTCTTTAAAAATTATCTCTTGGCCAGGTGAATACTCTGAGACACAAGCAGTTCCGATCATGCCTGACAAACATATTCGTCCTTTAAATTGATAATAAAAAGGATAAATGCTTTCTGAAGCATAGTTTAAGACCGAGGTTGTTCTTGATTTAGATAAATTTACAACAATTTTTGATTTTGAAATCAGATTTATTAACTGATCTTCTGGTAAACCTTCAATATGTTCATAGTGTCCAACATTCTTTACTGATATTCCTTCTTTAGAAATATAGTCTAAGAATTGTCTTCGATCAGTAGTCAAATGACCAAAAAAAAGTACATCTATTTCTTTTTGATTTTTAATACTTTTCAAATTACTAATTTCAAAATTGATCATATGAGCTTCATATCCCTTTTCTTTAAATTTTAAAACTGATAATGGGTCATGACTTAAAACTAAATCACAAGCACTGGCAGTTATTGAATGTATTTCATGTTGATCAAAATCATCTCCTGTAACAATAATTTTTTTCTTATCG
>Ga0187827_10009048_pt1 | contig 10640 bp, 6 predicted proteins | sample ETNtaG_39_FD_167969 | JGI IMG/M metagenome (GOLD analysis project Ga0187827, IMG submission 167969) | Marine microbial and viral communities from oxygen minimum zone, Eastern Pacific Ocean - ETNP2014_SV_150_PacBio MetaG (Illumina Assembly) | ecosystem: Environmental > Aquatic > Marine > Hypoxic... | reverse complement strand
GTAAGTTTGCTCTGAAATTCCCAGTTTTCTGCAAACATGGGCTATTGACTGACCCTTTGCCACTTCCACATCAGCTTCACGAAGCATCCTGATTATTTGTTCTGCTTTAAAACGCTTTTTCCCCATATAAAATTACCCCCTTTCTGTTAATGTTTTATCACAATACTAATTTTAAGGGTGGATCAGTTTTTCGGGGTAGGGTCAGCAGCGCGTAGCGTAGAGATAGATTTAAAAACGTGAGTAAAGAATTATTCAAATAGTAGTTTATGTGCCAGGAGGATTGAAAGTATTGATTATCGTTTTAAATCAAAATGTTAATGTAAAAACAGCGATGATGCCTGCAGAGAATATTGATTCATACTAAAACGATTAGTGTTTTACTGGAAGCAGGTGTTTTAATGCGCTTACATCTGATCCAAAAGTTCCTCAACTTTCTTTTTGTAGGCATCTTCAGTAATTAGATTTTGCTTTTTCAGATCCTTAAGGTAGCGGAGTTTTCCCTCAAGGATTCTTTGTTTATCAGGATGTTCCGGGTTTTTATTTTTCTCTCGAGTATATTTGGATTTTTTCAATTTTGTCTCGATCATGGTTTTTGATTTTACGGGTAATCCAAAAAAACCTTTTTCTAAATAAAACTGCTGGTTTGAACCGGGGATAAGCTTCCAGTTGGTTACTTTATCCTTTTCAATTTCTGTTTTTAAATCAAAATCATCTCCTCTGTAGGGAGATCCATTAATAATCTCAAACTTAAATATGAGTGTGTCATTTTTGGCAAAGACGTCTCCGGTAGTTTTTCCATTCGAGTTATATTTTAAAAAACTAACTTTATAATTTGGCTTTACTTTTTGTAAAGCTCTCTGAATTAATGGGGCAAAAAAGGTGGAGGTTTTTTTTCCAAAAACCGGTTTTTTTCTGCTCCATCTAAGCATGATCTTTTTTTTATAATATATGGCTGTTAGGGCATTTTTAATTTCTGCAATATCTAATTCACCAGGATGGTCCAATTCTTCACCCAGGTGCTTGATATCTTCCTTAGTCATCTTTACAATCCGTATTCTATTTTTTATGTTATTTTTAGATGCCCCCTTTGCCTCTACAGAAAGCAAGGTAGTTGAGTAAAGAAAAAAATTAATAAAAAAAACAAAGCATATAAAATTAATAATTTTTCTAAGCATAAAACAAAGCCTTAAAAATACAATAAAAACAGTCTAAATAATTTCATTTTTTTTTAAATTTCCATAGCAAAGCTAATTAATAGGTCATATATTTTAGTATGCATCAAAATAAAATCTCAATTTTTCCTAAGATTACTTTAGCATAGTATCGGCAATATATCGAGTTCAAACAGGGTGACCTACCCTAAATCTTAGTTAACCCTTAGAGTGATGATTTTATTCTGGCTGCGAAATCAGATCAGTTGTTCTAACGGCTAATAGAAAGATGGAAGTATCACTCCGAGGCTTTTTGCTGGCGCAGTTTTCGCCAGAGAGTGGACCTGGCGATTCCAAGCTTTTCTGATGATTTCGACCTGTTCCCGTCGCATTCACGTAGCACCCGTTGTATTTCTTCGTATTCCACGTTTTTTAAATTAAACTGCCCTATAGAATTTCCATCCGGGAGGTTGTTTGGTCTAGTTCTTGGTTGAGCGAGATCAAATAGAAGATGAGAAGGTTGTATTTGATCTTCCCTGCAGAGAATTAGGGCCCGTTCAATCACATTTTGTAACTCCCGTGCATTACCGGGCCATGAGTAAGCCAAAAATTTTTCAACAGCCTGGGAAGATATCCCTTTCACAGAACTGTCCAATTTTTCATTGAAACGCCTGATAAAATGATTGGACAGAGGTATAATATCTTCAAGCCGTTCTCTAAGCGGGGGTATGTTGATAGGGAGGACAGCTAAACGGAAATAAAGATCGTCCCGAAACTGGTTCCGATGCATTTCCTCTAAGAGGTTTCTATGAGTTGCGGCGATAATGCGAACGTTAATTTTAATTGATAAATTACTTCCCAAAGGACGTATGGTTCGTTCTTCTAACACCCTTAAAAGCTTAACCTGGGTGGCAAGAGACAATTCACCAATTTCATCCAGGAATATGGTCCCGCCATCCGCTGCTTTAAAATAACCTCTTCTGTCAAAAATTGCGCCGGTAAAGGAGCCTTTAACATGCCCGAACAATTCACTTTCCAGAAGAGTTTCCGGTAAAGCGCCGCAATTGACTGCAAAGAAAGGTTTAGCGGCCCTGTTCCCGTTCCCGTGTATCGCCTTGGCTATCAGTTCTTTACCTGTCCCGGTTTCTCCTTGAATTAAGACGGTAGTGGACAGATCTGCAACTTTCACGGCCAGTTTTATCACCCTTTTCATCTCAGGGCTGCTAAAAACAATATCTTCCTTATTAATTTTGCTTAATTCGGTTTGAAGAGCTTTTATCTTGCTTTTTGAATTCCTGATCTGTTTCTCTAATTTTTTTTCAGGGGTTTTATCGGCAAACATCCCTTGAGCATACCAGCCTTCATCAATTTTAATGCAGCGGCTATTTGCATGAATGGCTAATTTTTCTCCATTACGATTATTAAGCAGGAGTTCCATCCCTTCCACTTTATGTAATCCAATTAATTTTTCAAAATATTCTGCTACAGAATCTTGGTGATTGATAAGTTTATCCATCATATTCTTAAAGTTTTTTTCAACTATTTCGTTTATTTCTCTGTCAGTAAGGCCAACCCCTTTCAAGAGATTTTTATTGATAAATCGAATACGAGCCTTTTCGATATCTTTTGGGTGTTTAAAAGGGTGGGTAAAAAATACTATAGGAAGAGCGTTACTGACTACTTCTTTGAAGATGTTAATTTCTTTCTTTTGATTTTTCATAAAAAAAATAATATCACAATGCAACAGATGTTTCAATGAAAACGGGAAACTGTTCTATATTGAACCACATTCCATAGGCCCACTTTTACCCTCATTTTTTTAACTAATTGACTTTTCAAGGGAAATTAGTTTTAATCCCAGGATTAAACACCGATGGCATAAAAACTGCTAATTAAATGGGTGTTAATCCCTATTGAATGAGAGTATATTTTTTGAGTTCAATGGGGTATTTTTTTATTGACAAGAAAGATTTGTTGAGGTTATGATGTCTCTCCTTAAATCTTCTTGATGGGGAATAGTGTCGCATTTAGTGGGCAGGTTTGCCTCACCTTAAGTTGCTACCACGATTTTCTCTGATAACCCAATAGTAGCGTATAGCATATATAGATTGAGTTTTTTTTAAAAAGATTCAGGAAATGTTAATTTTTTTTCTAACTATTTTTTTTAAGGAGGATACAAAGGTATGAAAAAGTTTTTTGTTGTATTTTGTTCTGGAGTAATGGTGTTGGCTTTAACTGGATTAACGGACGCCGGTTCTATCAGTGGTAAGGTTAAATTCGCAGGTAAAGCCAAAACTCCAAAAAAGGTAAAGATCACAAAAGATCCTAAAGTTTGCGGAACAAAAGGGGAGCTCATTATAGAAAAACTGTTGGTCAGCGACGGTGGTCTTCAATATGCAGTTCTCCAGATTGAAGGAGAAGCTGGAGATGCTCCCGCTGTTGAGGCCGATCAGAATAATTGTAGCTTTCAACCTCATGTTTCCCTTATTCAAGCAGGAGCAAAAGTAACATTAAATAATAAAGATGGTTTAACCCATAACATTCATTCCTTTGCTGATGAAAACGAAGCGGTAAACTTTGCTCAACCCGGAGATGATTTAGCTCATATACTTCCCGAAGAAGCGGTTGAAGTAGCGGAAATATACCCGGTCAAGTGTGATATTCATGAATGGATGAACGGTTATTTTGCTGTTGTAGAAACCCCTTATGCCGCTATTTCAGGAAAAGACGGTTCCTATAAAATTGCCAACATCCCTGACGGTTCATACACAATAAATATATGGCATGAAACTTTAGGGGAAAGTGAACATGAAGTGACAGTTGCTGGAGACACAACCCTCGATATCGAGTTGTCAAAATAATTTTTTTCAATTTACCTTGTTTCCGTATTGTCATTCCCGTTTATCCGGGAATGACAATAATAGAATGCGGTCAATAGAACTTTTAATTTAATAAATTTTTTTATTTTTAAGGAGGTAAACATATGGTTAGTCAAGGACGGAGTTTAATTCGTACTTGTACGCTGGCTGGAATGGCGGTCATTGCCTTTATTTTAGCGCTGGTAGAACCGGCCTTCGCGGCAAAATTTGAGAGCACGTATAACCAGATTCTGGGGTTACCATCTAGGAAGGTCATTTGGTTTATTGCCCAGATGCATCTCTACATGGGTTCTTTTGTTCTTGCAATCCCTATGTTTGTGGTGGTGATTGAATACGTGGGTTTCAAGTCGAAAAGCAAGAAATTCGATGATCTCGCTTATGAATTTTGCAGCCTGCTCTCCGTTGCTTACGCTGTAACCGCAGCGTTAGGCGGGACCTTGGCCTTTGCCCTCATGACCCTCTATCCCACCTTCTGGGGTTTTATGAGCTCTATGTTCAAAGATGTTATGTGGATATACGCCCTCCTGTTCTTTGGCGAAACATTCACCCTTTACATTTATTACTACGGCTGGCACGCTTTTACAGACTATACACAGATGATTGCGAAAAAGTGGAGGATGGTATTTCAGACTGTGGGGTGGGTCGGTACAGTTTTCGGCTTTTTGTTTACTATAGACGTTAAAGCTGTTATGCCCTATGCCACATTGGAAGATGGGTCAAAGCATTATTGGCTTACAGGAGATCAGCCGTCCCTGATTGGGTGTACCATTCTCCTTGCCGGTATTTCATTTTTATTGATTAACCATAAAAAAGGGTTTCATATATTTCTCGGTGTCTGGCTCAATATATTTGGTACCTGGATTATGTACCTGGCCAATTCCTGGGCTTCTTTTATGATGAGCCCGGTTGGTGTCGATGAAGCCGGACAAATAACGATCTCAGCTTTTGAGGCTGTCATTAATCCTCTCTGGGGTCCTGTCGCCATTCACAGGCTGCTTGGCAATCTTGCCTTCGGGGGGTTTGTTGGCGGGGCCTATGCCGCTGTTAAGTTTATAGGGTCGAGTTCTGCTGAAGAAAAAGCCCATTACGACTGGATGGGATATGTCAGTAACTTTGTCGGCCTCTGCGGTTTAATACCGCTTCCTTTTGCCGGTTATTATCTTGGCAGGCAGGTATACAGTAACAGCGCCGTTATGGGAAACAATATGATGGGAGGAGATTTCTCCTGGACATTTATCATTCAGGCAATGTTGGTGGGAGGTCTTTTCCTCGTAAGTACATATTACCTCTGGTCCGGTATGTGCAGAATACCCGGTTCGGAGCGATACCATAAGTGGTTTAAATTTCTTCTCGGCGCACTGGTTATTTCTTTTATGACCTGGCTGACGCCGCACAACATGCCTCTCTCCGGGGAAGAATCAGCGCAAATGGGTGGCGGGCAGTTTCACCCGGTGTTGAAATTCGCGGGTTTAATGCCGGCAAAAAATGCTGTGGTGAACATGATTATTCTTTCCACCTTCTTTAGTTTTGTCCTTTACAGAAGGGGAAATAAAAAAGACTTGGTGCCTATATCAAAACAGGGTAGAGCACCCTATATTGCGATTCCTATTGCCGGCGCTATCTGTATCGCGCTCGTAGGGCAATATGGCTATTATTTGTATACCCTGGACCCGGCGACTCTTGACCTTCCCGATGACGAAATGAGGAGGGGGTTTTTCCAAATGGCGGGGATGGCTCTATTTACAAACAATGCGCTGGTTGTGATTGCCTGCATTCTTGCGTTAGTTTTTAATAAACCTGTCGCTGGACAGTATGTATATCTTTTTGGAACCGGTGCCATTGTGACCGGATGGTTTGGGTATGAGGGATTTTTAGTAATGGAAAAGGCCAGTCCTTTCCTTAGAAACGTTGCCGTAAGCCAGTTCCTCGAACTGATTTCCTGTATCATCTTAGTGGTTACGATTGATATCTTTGCATTTAAAGACTCGAAAGAAATTGCGCCAATCCAGTGGGGCAAGATACCGGAGCGGTCCCAATATGCCCTGATAGCCCTTACTATTCTTATAGCCTTTAACATGGGCCTCATGGGATTTATCAGGTCCGGGCTGAGGGTAAACTGGCATATCTTTGGAATCATGGAGGACACTTCTCAATGGTCCTTTACTCTGGATAACATGTGGCTGACGATGATTGTCAGTACGGCTGTTTTTTGTACGCTTTCAATTATAGCGTTCGGGTTCTGGCTCTCTAATTTAGCGCATCCCGCAGAGGAGCACGGAGCGGACGAGTCTCCGGAAGCCCTGCCTGGAGCAGCGGTAGAAGCTCCTGGATCCGCAGCTTCATAAAAATAGGTCAATTTAAAATATAAATTTTTTATTTATAATGAGGAGGAAAAAAAAGAAATGGAAACTCTTGGACTATTTTTGAAGATCTATGGCAGTGCGTTCGTAATTACTATACTTGCGTTGCGTTTTTATTGGGATAAGGTGAATAACCAGGTTAGAGCAATAGGAAAGGTTTTTCTCTTTTTAGTTGGTCTGGTTTTGACATACATGTTTGTCGGATGGAAAATAACCATGATGACCGGCGGTGAAAAAGGCATGGTCGCAAGAGCAACGGGTGTGAGTGCTGATAACGGTGAGGCGATTTACTGGGGTAGAGGAAGATGCACCACCTGTCACAGCCTTGGAACCAGGGGAAGCGCGGTAAGGTGCCCGAACCACGGTGTTCAACTCGGAAAAGACTTTGTAACTGATCCAGCAAGACTTTCCGCAATGGGTGAAAGAATAGTTATGAGAGCCGAAGAAAGAACTAAGGCAACGGGCGAACAATGGGCTCCGGTAGATTATTTGTGGGAATGCATGGGAGAACCGGGGGGGTACGTTGTAGCGGGATTTAAAAATGAGATGCCATATGTCTATAAGGCGCCTATAAACTTAAATCTCGAAGATGTTCAGTCGGTTATTATGTATCTCTGGGCTCAGGATGGTGAACCGGATATTAACGTGGTCATGAATCCTACAGGCCCGGGGAAGAGATTTCATGATTTAATAAAGAAAACAACGGAAGAAGCTGCAACAGCATCTCCCTTCATAACTTATATTGATGGGGACGCGGAAGCAGGAAGAAAAATGTTTTTTGATCCGAAAAGCCCGGCACCCTGCTTTAAGTGCCATACTCATGGAGATAAAGGAGGAACAGTAGGTCCCGTGCTAACTACCGTAGGAGGCACAAGGTCTACTGAATTTATTATTGAATCTATTCTAAAACCGAGCGCTGTTATTGCTAGCGGTTTTGAACCGATTAAGCTTGAGACCGTTGATGGAGAGATTATTACAGGTGTGGACGCGGGTGTAACCGACACTGAAGCCAAGATTAAATTGAGCACCGGTGAAGAAAGAGCCATACCAATAGATAAACTAAAAGGCGGAAAGTTCGGCACCAAGCCTAAAGTGGTTATCAAAACATTTAACAAAAAAATAAAGGGATGGTTTCTGGAGGACAAGGAAGATTCTGTTGAAGTAATGAACCTGAAAGGGACAGAAAAGATAGTCATCCCGAAGAATACTATTAAATCAACGGTTAAACTCAAGAAAAAAAATGCGGATGGGAAGAAAAAAGTTGAAGGATTTATAAAAGCTGAAGATGATGAAAAAATTACACTCGTAAAAAAAGACGGGTCAGAAATCGCTATAGCAAAGGCTGACATTAAGAAAGTCCGGAAAGGTTATAGAAAGCCCGCGGTTATGTCCATAATGCCGGGGAATTTTAGAGACCTCCTTTCGGTGAAAAATCTTCATGATATTGTGGCTTTTTTGAAAGCCGGCTGATTTTTATAAGCCAAAAAAATGGAACACAGATTACGAGGATTAAAAGGATTTGCTATTCATACAGTAGATGGAGTTAATCATTGGTAGCACCAATGACTAATGGAAAAATTTATATATTTTAAATTACTTTTTTTTAATTAAAAGGAGGGGGTCAGTATGGCAGAAAAGAAAAAACCATTGATTGGAATGTTTTGGTCTGTGGTGGTCTTCTGTGGAGTGTCTTGGGTTGTATTGGTAAAGGGTATTCCGGAGTTGTCAAGACGTGTAACCGGATTGGAGCTTCCTTTGCCGGTGCCCGGTTCCCTGCAAATGTTCTGGGCTATATTATTGACAATTGTCATTTTTATGTATGTCAGCTTTGATCAGGGGAGAATAGATTCCTTTTTGTCTCCGATCTTGAATCTGCTGAAGGGAAAATATAGCCGCCCGTTGGCCTGGCTTGTGATGCTTGCTGTGGCGTTAGGAAGCGGTAACGTTGCCTTTTCTTACTTTGCCCCCAAGAGTGCGGCCCCGGTAGTTCTGCGAATCCAGCATCCTTCGTCTAATTTCCCAAAGAAAAATGAAAATCTTGTCAACCCTATAGCCAATCCAAGCAAAGAAATGCTAGATAAATTTGTGGCGCAGGTTAAGGAGGACAAGGTGGAGTTTGTGCCTCAAGTCGGCCATGGTCCGAGATCATTGGATTTTATTCCAATGCCGAAAGTTCAAGCCGCAGTTCAAAAAATAAAATCTGGTGGCGCGAGTGAAGCTGACATTAAAACTGCTTATTTACAAACAAGATTATATGAAGGAAGAACCCTATATGAATTTAACTGCAGACCCTGCCACGGGGATAAAACAGACGGCAACGGGCCTATGGCTGAGGGATTCAGACTGAGGCCGATTGACTTTACGGATAATGGAACTCTGGAAACTATTGTTGAAGGCTATATCTTCTGGAGAATCAGGAACGGTGGACCTGGTTTGCCACCTGAAGCAACTCCGTGGAATTCCGCTATGCCTATATGGAAAAAAGATCTGACTGATGAGCAGATTTGGATGATCATGATGGCGGAACTGGATCTGGCGCAAAAAACGGCCCGTATTCCGGAATCAATGCATTAAACACATGTTTTTTACAGGATGAACTGAATTTTGATATCATTTTTATCCTGCCTGAATATTTTTTGAATTTAATTTTTTGGGGGATGTGTAATGAAACAACTTTTTAAAACTTTTTTGGTGGTGGCTCTGCTCCTTGTAGCTAGCAGAGGCTTTGCGGCAGAAGAGTGGAGTATCGGCAAAGATAAGCCGAATTTAAGAGATCCAAAAGTAATTGAAGGCGGGAAAGTTACTTATTTTAAACGATGCAGTTTCTGTCACGGGCTGACAGGTAATGGGGAAGGGCCGGTTGCACAAACGATCGATCCCAAGCCAAGATCTTTTCTACAGCCTCTTTTTAAATTCAGAACAACGGCTTCAGGTGTTTTGCCGACAGATGAGGACCTGTTCAGGACTATTTCAAGAGGCATAACAGGGACTCCTATGACCTTCTTTGCCAAAGAGATATCAAAAGTTGGTTTGACTGCAGAGGAAAGATGGGGAGTTATCGCGTTTATACAAACCTTAAACGAATCTTGGCAGGAAGATGATGAGTATAAAACCTCCGATGACCCTGATGACAAGGAAGATTACAGGTACAACAAAATACTTGTCAAGTATGATGATATTCCCGAGCCAGCTTTTGATGCCGCTAGAGCGGAAAAAGGAAAGGCGGTTTATGAAGATAAAAAGTGCTGGGAATGCCATGGAATAGGTGGGAGAGGTAATGGGAAATCCTTTCCTACTCTGAAGACTGACCGTGGCTTTAAAATCCATCCAAGGGATTTTACCAAACCCTGGAAATTCAAGGGCGGGGATGGAATCAAAGATATTTTTACCCGTGTAACCACTGGCATTAACGGATCCCCGATGCCCTCCTTTGTTGATACTATTCCTGAAGAAGACCGATGGGATTTGTCCCATTTTGTAAAATCATTACAGTATGAAAGAACGGATAATGAAGTTCTTGTCGTTAAAAAGATTGAGGGGGAATTACCCGTAGACCCCAATGATCCAAAATGGAGTGAGGCCAATATGACTGATTTAAAATTATCAGGGATGGTGTCGCTTAAGCCAAGATGGCAGAACTTTGCTGTAGATCTGGTGACGGTCAGGGCATTATATAACGAAACGGATATAGCCTTTAAATTAGAGTGGAACGATAGAACCGAGAGCATCAAGCATGACCCGAAAGCAGAGGCCACGCAGGGAGGAAAAACACTACACCAATCTTATACGGAAAAAGGCTCTAATGGTTTAAAGAACGTGGTAAAAACCTACGTGGACTATTACGACCCGAAAGTATTTGGAAGCGATCAGCCAGCGAAGGAGTTTAACCTGCTCCGCAAATATGGAGATCTAAGAGATGCAGTTGCGCTTCAGTTCCCGGCAAGAGAACTCATGGGAACAAATAGGCCGCACTTTATAAACGGAGATCCGAATAATCCGGTTAAACTCTGGTACTGGAAGGCGGATGAAGATAAGGCGGTAGATGTTGAAGCGAAAGGTATTTTTAAGAAATTTAAAGTTTCTAAAAAGGTCATTGAAAGCAAAAGTAATAAAGGAGCCAGGAACAGCAAGCAAAACTGGACAGGACAATGGCAACTCGTTTTTAAGAGATCACTGACCACTGACAATCCTAAAAAAGACGTTCAGTTTGTTCCTGGAAAGTTTATTCCTTACGCGGTAAACGCTTGGGA
>Ga0187827_10009044_pt1 | contig 10644 bp, 9 predicted proteins | sample ETNtaG_39_FD_167969 | JGI IMG/M metagenome (GOLD analysis project Ga0187827, IMG submission 167969) | Marine microbial and viral communities from oxygen minimum zone, Eastern Pacific Ocean - ETNP2014_SV_150_PacBio MetaG (Illumina Assembly) | ecosystem: Environmental > Aquatic > Marine > Hypoxic... | reverse complement strand
CCACACGATCCGCGCTTCAGGGCCCCCGGGTCACGGACCGCGGGCCGTGGGTCGGGGACTTTGGCTAACAGGAAGTTTTGAGAACCTATCGGGCCGTCCCGCCAATTCCGGTCGCCCGGAACTGGTCTAGAACGATCCTTTGGTGGAGGAATAGGGAGCAAATATAAATACCCGCTGGGCGGCGGGCGGACCAGAGGGAGGGAGGTGCGGAATTGGGAGCCGTCGGTATTTGCGAGATCTATTCCCACTCTATAATAGATGCTCCCGCACGTAGTCCTTCACGATCGTGTAATCGAAGCGGAAAGCGGCAATCATAGCGTGAACCGAGAACAAAGCCAGACCGCATGCTGGATGATCTCTGGCGAAAAACAATGTCACTTGCAAGAAATTGGGGTCAAACGCCGATGACACCACCCCTGTCCGTTCCGGCCACCGACTTAGAGCATGTTTCTTCTAAACATGCTCGGACCCTTAAGAATCGAGCAATTGAACCAATCACCTGGATCGCTAAAGCGATTCCAATTGATAGAAAATTGCTCTAACGTGTCCATGCCTCATTCGACCCCATACACCTCTCTGGCCGCGTTGGCCGAGATCAATCCCGCCGTAAGATCCTTGCGAACCAGATCCTGATCCCGCTCACTTGGATCACCTTGCCCTCCGCCACCGCTTGCGCAGACCAACAAGGTGTCATCCGAGCCCAGCTGCATTTGTACGCCCAGGATCGCCGTCTTCCCGCTCCTCTCGAACCTTCCGGCAGGCGCCGCGTGGCCGCCCTGGATGCCCGCGGGCGGGTGCTGCACACGCGATCCGAACATCGATCCGAGCATGGTACTAGAGCTGCGATCGCCCAACTCCGTGGTGAGAACCCGCATTTCATTGGTCTGGCCGAAGCCACCGCGGAACCGTCCCGGGCCGCCCGAATCCTCGGTGATCTCCCGGCGCACGAACAGGACTGGCGCCTCCGCCTCGAGGATCTCCACGGGCGTATTGCCGACGTTCGACGGGAAGGCCATGCAGGAGCGGCCATCCGACTTCGAACTCGCACCCACCCCGCCGCTAACGAAGAAATTGGTGCTGAACGGCTGGCCATTCAACCTCTCGCCCGTGAGCGTAGCCATCCATGCCGGTGCGGCGCCGCAGTTTGCCAATGCATGCGCCGGAGCCACCTGCGCGAGCGCAGCGAACACGGTCTCGGGTACAATATGCACCACCATGTGGCGGCCAACGACCGGCGCCGGGAAGGCTGGATTGAAGATCGCGCCCGGACGGCAACTCACTTTTATCGGCCGGAGACTGCCCGCATTGTTCGGGATTTCGGGATCCAGGCAGCGGATCGGATAGACGATGTACGACCTCGTCAGGCCCAGGAGGATCGCGTTTATCCCGCAGGCAACCTGGTCGGACGAGCGCGATAAGTCGACGGTGATCTCTCCGTTCTCGATCGTCACATCCGCGACGACGCGCACTGCATCCATTCCAGGGAGCATTCCATCGCAGATGGTCTCGGCCGAGTAGCGGCCCTGCGGAAGCGAACGTAGAAGTTGCTGCAGCGACGCTTCCGAGCGTTGTAGAATTGGGTCGGATATCTCGGACAGAGCAGCTACGCCGAGATCGGAGACGAGCGAGCGCACGTCCGCCGCCATGAGGTGGTTTGCGCCCAGTTGGCCACGTATATCGCCGACAAAGTCGTCCGGGACCCTAAGGTTTGCGGTCACCATGCGCATGAATAACGCGAAATCCTCGCCGCCTTCCGTGAGCCGGCAAATTGGAATACGAATGCCTTCTTCGAAAACTGATTTCGCCTCGATCGTGCTGCCTCGGCCGCCGATATCCGGCTGGTGACAGATCGAAAGGACAAACCCCACGAGCTTCTCCGACAGGAACACCGGCGTGGCGATGCTGATATCGTTCAGGTGGCCAGAAGCCTGCCAAGGATCATTGGTGATCAGCAGATCGCCTTCCCGCAGTTGGTCCATGGGCCAAGCCTGCAACATGTTGTTGAGCGTGTGATCGAGGCAACCGAGTAGACCCGGTGTACCGAGGCTCGAGCATGCCACGAGCTCGCCCTTCTCATCGAAGACGCCGCAGCCGAAATCGCGCGCTTCCGTGATGACGCTGGAAAACGCCGTTCGTATGATGGCGCCGCCGCCACGATTGGCAATGTTGGTGAGGCGCGACAGATTGATCGCTACGTCGACGTTGGCCAAGCTCACTTTGCACTCCCGCCTTTGGTAATGTTAATTTCCAATGTGCCGTCTTGCTGGACTCTGAGGCTTCCGTCAGGGCCGACAACCAGGGTGGAATGGGGTTCCTCGACCAAGACCGGGCCAGCAATGATTTCAGCGGGCTCCATTGCGTACCGCGTAGTCACCCGGCACTCGCGGAAGCCGTGCTCGGGCCCGAAGTAGGCCCGCCGCGTACCAGTGGCGGCCTGGCGCTCGCTTTTGATGTCTTCCCGCGCGCGGACGACGGCTTCGCGGGATTGCTCCGCGCGCAACGTCCAGTCTACGATCTCCAGCGGTCCGGTTGAAATGCTGCGCCCATAGATCAGATCGTACAGCGCTTCGAACCGTTCTCGTATGGCGCCCGTGGTGAACTGGCTCGGATCGTCTACCATGTCGAGGATGTCGATGGTGAACTTCTGGCCCACGAAGCGAACCGCTATGGCGCAGCGGATCCTAGCACTGGTCGTCAGCCACTTCGGAAGCTGTTCCAGCACGCGATTTCTGAGGGAGGCGAGAACCGTCGCCGCGACCTTCGACAACGCCTCGTCTACCTGGACGATCCGCGTTTCAGTCAGCTCGAACGCAAAGGGCGCGTTCACCATTCCCATCGCCGAGAACACGGAAGGCTGCGGCGGAATGAGCAACCGCGAGATACCGAGCTTCTTGGCTGTCCAGTAGGCATGGACCGGCCCGGCGCCACCCGCGGCCAGCATCGTGTATACGCCTAGGTCCTGGCCGTGCTCCACCGCGTGCCGGTCAAACGCGGTTGCCATGTTCTCGTTGACCATATTATGGACGCCCCAGGCTGCGGCTACGGTATCTATTCCGAGCTCATTGCCGAGCCGCTCGAAGGCCGCGGTGGCCGCGTCCGTGCGAAGCTGCAGCTGCCCGCCAAGGAACCGGTCCGCAGCCATATATCCCAGCAAGAGGTCGGCATCCGTAACGGTCGGTTGGGCGCCGCCGTTGCCATAGCAGGCCGGGCCGGGCGACGAACCCATGCTTTGCGGCCCTACCTGAAGGAGGCCGAGGCTGCTTTTGCGCGCCACGCTGCCACCGCCTGCACCGATCTCGATCATGTCCGCGACCGGCAGATGCAGGGGGAGACCGCTTCCCTCCTTGAAGCGATCCTCTCGCGCAACCTCGTACTCGCGCGTGGTGACCAACTGGCCGTTGCTCACGAGACAGCCCTTGGCAGTCGTTCCGCCCATGTCGAAATAAAGCAGGTTCGAGATCCCTCTAGTCGCCGCGCTGTCAGCGGCGGCAATGGCGCCAGCGACCGGGCCCGATTCAACCATCCGCGCCGGAAAGCGCGCCGCCGTCTCGGCAGTTGCCAATCCGCCTTCGGAAAACATCACGAACAACCGGCACCCGGCCTGCATACCTTGCAGCCTTTGTTCCAGTCGTTTCAGATAGCGCGAGGAGAGTGGCTTTACATAGGCATTGATTGCCGTAGTGCTGGTACGCTCGTACTCGCCCGCGGTGGGCAAAACATCGGCGGAAAGGCTCAAGACGAGATCTGGCGCCGTCTCCAGGAGAATTTCGGCAACACGGTCTTCGTGCTCGCGGTTCTGGTACGAATGCAGGAGCACGACGGCAACGGATTCAATGCCCTCCCGTCTCAAGCCCGGCAGTAAAGCGTCGATGCTCTCTACCGAAACCTCCTGCAATGTCTCACCGGTAGCGAGCATCCGCTCCTCGACCTCGAACCTGCGTTCGCGCGGGATCAGGGCGGGCGGCGCGACCGGCGAGGCGCTGTAGGCTTCGTAGCGATACTCGCGCGCTATCTCAAGCACATCCCGGAAGCCCGCGGTCGTAATAAGCGCCGTGGGAGCGCCCTTCCTCTCTATCAGCGCGTTGATGATCAATGTCGTGCCATGGATTGCTTCCGCGAGCTCGGCGCCTTCGGCCAGCGGAAGCAGATCTTGCAGACCGGCGATGACTGCTGCAGTGGGATCGTCATGGGTGGTGAGCACCTTGTGCTGCCAGGTCTTCGCCGACTGGTCATCGATTAGGACGAAGTCCGTGAAGGTGCCGCCGATATCGCAACCGAGTCTAAGCACAAATTACTCCCTGTGGCATGAAAGGACCGGAAGGACGTCTAGGAAAGCGGTCACGTCCGCCAAGCCGCTGAAATCGTCCAACGCCCCTGCCAGGTCCTGCACTTCAGATTGTTCGAGCAAGTCGCCCATCACACTCAGGAATTTCCGGTCGACATCGGCATTGCTGATCGGAGCTTCCTTCGTGCCGCGCGGCGAATAGACGCGCTTGGACAGCTCCCGCCCGCTCTTCAGCTGGACATTCAGCTCGGCGAACTCTTTGAAATCGCTGGAACGGCTCGCGATCTCCGGATGGACGTAAATGGATATGCGTTCAACTAGCGGGAGGATAGAGGGGTCCCGTACGCGGTTGTCCGTGAAGTCCGACAGCAAAGGTCCCTCGCCGCTTGCAAGGACTCTGGCAAGGACATAAGGAATGCTGAATTTTGCCTGGGGCCCGTTTTGCGGCCGGTCATAGCTCACGACGCCTGGCGTCCAGAACGACACGCCGCAGCGCATGGACTCCACGTCTTCGGCTCGAATGCCGTGCTCCCTGATAATGCCCAGCAGCGCGTCGATCGGGCGGTGAATGCATTGACAGCAGGGGTAGATCCGAAACTCCGGACCGGGGTCCATAAGGCTCCAAGGCACCCCGAACGAGAGCTTCGCCTTGGTGGCAGCCTCCCCGGAGAACATCTGGAGGTATCCATTCCTGCCCTCGAGCGCGGTGCGGCTCGCAACGATACCACGCCGGGCCGCCATCGCCCCTAGAAGGCCGGCGCGCGCCCCGAGACCTGCATGCATAGCCTTTACTTCCGTACCGAAATGGACGCGCAGTCCTGAAGTCTGGGTTGCGGCGATGGAAATGGCGAAGTTTGTGGCTTCCGGATCCAATCCCAGGAGCCGGCTGCTTGCCGCGGCAGCGCCAATCGATCCCGTCGTGAAGGTGGTATGCCAGCCGCGGTCATAGTGCTCAGGCGTGAGGGCTATGCCGAGCTTCGTCGCTACCTCCACACCAGCCACATATGCCGTAAGGAAGGTCGCAGCAGACACTTTCTGGAACTTGGCCAGCGCAAACAGCGCCGGCAGAACCGGGCTCGAAATGAAGGCATTGTTGGCTTCGGAAGTGTTGTCGAAATCAAGCGCCTGGCCGGCAGCGCCGTTGACCAAAGCCGCCTCTTGCGGACCGGTCCTCACATCCCATCCCAGGATATGGCAGGGACCGCCGGGGTTGAAATCGCGCGACAATGCGACGAGCTTCTTGACCTGAGGGGTCTGCGAGCCGGCCAACGCCACCCCGATCCAGTCCTTGAGCAGGCTGCTGGCCGCCACCATGACCTGAACCGGAACGTCACGTGGCTGCAAGACCGACACAGCCTGTGCCAAGGCTGCCGAGGTCGAAGACGATTCATTCAGCTCAATATTCACCGCCATCTCCACATGTCCGTCACTAAAACAATTGGGGCATTTGAGCTAATTTCACGAGGGAGGATCTGGCTCATCCTGGTTTGATGTTAAGGCCCTTGGATTTGATGGTTCAAGTGGGCGATTCTAGATGGTCAGTTTCTTAATTATCCCTACAATAAACGTAAAAGTTTTCTGATCGCATGGCAACGTTCGAATCAATATGCTTACCTCGATGGCTTTTGTGCCGCAACCGTCAGGGCACCCCATTTGCAGTTTCTTGCGGACCGGGATTACCGGCGGCGTTGGACCAATCCAAGTTAATCATTGGCCCGCATCCGATATGGGTTGCTTCCCAGACGAAACGGCCACAACGAACAACTGACTGCTTCACAACGCCGAACTTCGACGATTTTGCCACCGCTGCAATCGATGCATTTGCGCCGTATAGCATCACGCCGGCCCATTTTTTGGGGGTATCTGTCAACTTCCCGCATCAGGGCATGCATTGCGTCTGTAACCCGACGAAGATCTTTTTCACCCAGTTTAAGTGGGTCAAGCGAGGCAAGGCGGACGCGTTCAGTCATGACCTCCTCCCAAGCAAGGGCTGACGGCTTCGGTGTTCCCTTTCTGCTCCGCCAGTCGCGCAATCCACCCATCAATGGCTCCCCCTCCCCAACGTGCCGCCCGCCCGATCTTCAACGGCGCGGGGAAATTACCGGAGGCGATTTGGCGGTAGATGGTCGGACGCGACAGACTGACCCTTCGGCATAGCGTCGCGATGTCGATAAGTTCTTCCTTCACGATTGTCTCCTTTGGCAAGACCACCAGAGGCATACTGGTGGTTCCTGCAGGATCAGATAACCGCGATTAATTACGCTTCCCCCCCCCATTAAATAGGCTATTTTTTTATGGAGAATATTAATGTTTTACATTATAAATTAATTACAACACGTTGTTTTATATTATGAATAAGATGCTAAAACAAAGACGGAAGAATGCTCCGACTAATCCAGAAAAAATTAATTGTGCAAAATTATTGGTCGCGGATGCAGGTTTTCACTAATTTAAAATTAGGCGGACCGTTCGCAGGGTGGCGCTGTAGCCGCTCTCCAAATCAGCATGTGCTACAGTCAGTCAGATCGTGGCGAATGAGCATGAAGGGCTGTAGCTGCTCTCCAAAACAGCATGTGCTACAGTGGTGATCCAGGGCATGAACGGTTGGGACGTGCTGAAGCTGCTCTCCAAAACAGCATGTGCTACAGTCTGACGTCAGCACTCCCAGGACAGCTTGTCCGTCCAGTAGCGAATTACGGCCGGTTGCACATGGTGTTTCCAAGCGCCAATAGTTAGCATTGCCAGCGCCATTCGAGGCTTGGAGGAGAGCATGGCTGAAGTGGGTTCGAAAAGACGGCTTGAGGCCGTCGTTGCTATCGTCGTGGCGGGTTGGGCGGTCCGCGTCACGCGATGAAGACCCCCTTCTATGGTTGGATTGTCGTGGGCTGCGTATTTTTGGTACTGTTCCTCACCTACGGCATGCAGTATTCCTTTGGCGTATTCGTCCCGGCAATGGTCGACGAATTGGGCTGGCAGCGCGCCAGTCTGGGCGGCGCCTTCTCTTTGTACAGCCTCGTCTATACGGGCTTCAGCTTGCTCAGTGGGCGGCTCACGGATTCGCTGGGACCTCGGCGGGTCATCGGGCTCGGCGGTGTGCTGCTGGGCCTTGGTATCATGGCCACCAGCCAGATATCGGCACAGTGGCAGCTTTATCTTTGCTATGGCCTTGTCGCCGCTCTCGGCATGAGTACCGCCTACATTCCCTGCAATATGACCGTGGTCCGGTGGTTCCATAGTAAGCGGGGTCTGGCACTGGGGGTCGCGTCATGCGGCGCCAGTTGCGGCATCCTTGTTGTGCCGATGCTCGCCTCGTTTATCATCGAGCATGCGGATTGGCGTGTCGGATTGCTCACTTTGGGCGCGGGCCTGTTCATCGTGATCAATATCGTGGCCCGCTTCATGGTGCGCGGTCCCGAGCTGATGGGGCTGCTGCCTGATGGGGCGGCGGCGGCACCGTCATCGGGCGTTCCTCACGCCGTTTCGAGAGCGGATGATTTGGCCGGCTGGAGCCTGAGCGAGGCGCGGGCCACGATAACGCTCTGGATGTTTCTGCTAGCCTTCGCCGTTGTGCTGCTGACGGTCACGGTGCCGTTCGTGCATGTCCCGGTTTTCGCGCGTGATATCGGCTTGTCCGCGATGGGTGGCGCAATTGCGGTCAGCGTCACCGGGTTGTTCGCTTTAGTCGGCAGCATCGCGCTGGGGGCACTGTCGGACCGCATCGGCCGCAAGCCGGCAATGGTGCTCGCATTATGCGTACAGGTTGCTGCATTTCTAGTTTTTCTCGTGGCCGAAAACGCGACGTTGCTCTATGTCGGGGCTGCGGCGTTCGGCTTCTTCTACGGTGGGATCGCTTCCCTGTTTCCTGCTCTCGTGGGCGACCTGTTTGGGCGGGCGCATGCGGGCGCAATCGGGGGCTTCATTTTTGGCGGTGCCGGTATCCTCGGTGCATGGGGCCCGGCGGTCGCGGGCTACCTCCGCGATGTTGACGGCGATTACCAGCTCGCTTTCACCTTGTGCGTTCTCACGGCGTCTTGTGCATTGCTGCTGTTCCTGTTCCTTCCCCGGCCGCGACAACGATGAGCTGCGTCAATTGGGGGGCATCTTCGTCGATCCCCGACCCGGCCATGAAGGCTTCGTACTTTCCGCCCTTCAGCCCACTAATGTCGGCAACTAGGGCCGCTCTTGCGTCCTTTTAGTCGTCGACCTCGTCTTCGCCCGTTTCCGGGGCCATCGGCTGCACGACTTTCGCCAGACGCTGGAACAGCTCAGTCTCCGCTTTACGTAGAGCCGCTCTTTCGTCCAATTCGTCCGCCGGCTTTGAGGGGGCTTCCTTCGATATCCTAGGTGAGGTGTCTGCTTGCTTCGACTTGTCTGCCATGAGGGAAGTACTCCGAAAACGCTCTGGGCGGGACTATACGCCAAATCCGCTGCCCTGTGTGACCACGAGGCTCCCACCGGCGGGGATATTTATATCTACTGAGCGGCGGGCAGTTTTCCGGGGGGTGGGGGGTCGGCTTTTGCAAAATCACGGCTCAGTCCGGTGCCGGCAGGCCTGGGACGGCATCATGAACCAGGGCTGGTGTTTCCTCTTCGCCACTGTTCATCCAGCTGATCGTGATGTGCTGACCGCTGATATTCATGCCCCTGTCCTTGCCCTTCTCGCTGAAGACGTCAGGCACCAGTTTGCTGATGCTCCAGCGCACATGATGGGCCAGCTCCCGCTCGACCTGGATGGTCTGCGGCGTGGCGTTCATCAACCGGTCCGTCGCCTCGTCGAACATCGCCCAGCCGCCAAGCCGGCGCTTTGGATAACTGCCGCTGCGATGATGTCTTCATCGCGGATAACACTCCACGCGGAGGCGTTGCGCAGCCATGATGCAGGTGACTTATTTGGCCGCGCCGCTTTCCAACAGGGCTTCAATCTCGATTTGATCGTATCCCAATTGGTCCAAAATCTCAGATGTATGCTCTCCTAATTTTGGGACCCCTGGGCCCGAATCGGGGCCTAACACCTGATCGTTGATCCGATAGCCGGCGGTCGTGACTTGAAACGCGCCAGCGGCGCTTGTAACTTCTTCAAAAAGTCCACGGGCTTCTGGCTGTCCAGTCTCAATAACTTCGACGAGGTCCCTCACGCCGCCCGCAACAACACCCTCTTTGCTGAAAATCGCATCCCATTCCTCGGATGTTTTCTCAAGCAACCTTAACTCAACCTGTCGCTCAGCCTCGACTGCTTGCGCGAGAAATTCGGAACTGTTCATGTTAGCGAAACCGTCCAGACCAATGGCCTTGCAAATCGACCGACAATGGCGCGGCAGATACCCCGCAAGCATGACATAGCCATCTCGGGTCTTGAATCGTCCCAGCATGGTGCCGTCTCGATTGTCACTTGGAGGTAACGCCTTGCCCGTCGTAGCGGCGATGCTGGTGTTTCTGTTCATTAGCAGCATGGCGATATCTTGCATGGCGATGTCGACCTTTTGACTTTCTCCGGTCTTTTCGCGCATCAGGACCGCGGCCAAGGTCGCCGAGGCAGCCTGCATACCGGCTGCGTAATCAAGAACCGGTCCACCGGTCCGAATTGGGCCGTCGCCCCGAACATTGATCGACATGAAACCCGAAGTCGCCTGGATAACGTCATCGAACCCAGGGCGGTGCCCATGGGGACCATTCTGACCAAACGCAGAAATGGAAACGTAGACGATCCGTTTGTTGCGCTGCGCAATCGTTTCGTAATCGAGCCCAAATGCCTGCATTTTTCCGGGCCGAAAGTTCTCCAGAAATATGTCAGCTTCATCGGTTAGCTTGCGCACAATCTCCGCACCCTCCGGTCTCTTGATGTTGACGCAAATGCTGCGTTTGCCGGCATTCTGGGCTGCGAAATTATTTGTCAGACCGTGGTTCAGCTGTTCCTGGTCGTCCCCCCATAAGCGGATCATATCGCCATAGGGTGACTCGACCTTAATGACGTCCGCGCCAAGCAGGCCCAACTGGTAGCCACAATAGGGGCCGGCGAGCACATGGGTCATGTCAATGACACGGCTTCCTTCAAGGGGTTTCATAGGATTGCCTTCCAATGTTTACAGTTTTTGGGCGCGAAAATTCTGGACATCTTGGCAATGCGACTAAATGCCTGCACAACTTCAACAGGTTCTGCTGCAACGAAATAACCAAAAACCTAGCTGAGTGGTCCAGTTTGAATGTTAGTGCATGACCGGCCTGGTTGCCATCGGGATGATGGTTTCCGGGGCTGGCGGGCGAGCTAATACATGCAGGAATTAGGTGTTCCTATTTCGGAATCATACCGCACGCGCGCAAATGTCGGCTATGAGTCTTGGGTTCATCCGATCGCCGCTGTT
>Ga0187827_10009041_pt1 | contig 10646 bp, 9 predicted proteins | sample ETNtaG_39_FD_167969 | JGI IMG/M metagenome (GOLD analysis project Ga0187827, IMG submission 167969) | Marine microbial and viral communities from oxygen minimum zone, Eastern Pacific Ocean - ETNP2014_SV_150_PacBio MetaG (Illumina Assembly) | ecosystem: Environmental > Aquatic > Marine > Hypoxic... | reverse complement strand
CTTAAAATGCTCCCCGATACAGAAGTAGCTCGTTGGGACTACTTCAACAATTTACAGCGTCTGGACGTTTCACCTATTACGGCTGTACACGTGTGGTTCGATCGCCCAGTCATGGATCTGGACTACGTCGCTGTATTGGGACGGAAGATTCAATGGATATTTAATCAGACCATACGGGATCCCGATGCCTTTTCATCCGCCGCATCGGGTACGTATCTCGGCCTGGTGGTCAGCGCCTCGAATGAATGGATGAAGCAGCCGCAACAGGTGATTATTCAACAGGCGCTGGAAGATCTCAAATCGATCTTTCCTGCTGTTCAAGAGGCCAGACTTCTAAAGGCCATCGTGGTCAAAGAAGGTCGGGCGACGTTTGCCCCTGAACCCGGTTGCGACCCGTTACGACCTGGACCGGTAAGCCCGATTTCCAATTTGTTCGTAGCTGGCGATTGGACGCAGACCGGCTGGCCGGCGACCATGGAGAGTGCGGTCCGGAGCGGTTACCAAAGTGCGGAGGCCATGTTAAGTGTCTTCAACAAGCCGCAGAAGGTACTCCTGCCGGAGGTGCCGGTGGAAGGGATCATGAAATTTTTGACGGGTGATTTTTGATGGGTGATTGGGGGTAGTGAAACCATAAAGGCTTTATTGATTTCTGACAAAATATCTTATATATTATTCAAACGATCTTAGACCCTGAACCCACATCGAAATCTGAAAGGACCACCATGCCTGAAAATCTGCTTGCCTGCCGAACTGCGAGTTATGGGAAGTACAGTGAATCCGCTTTCGAACATCTGCCGACGATCGGGGTCAATCATGTGGAGATCCCAACCCCTGCACCGGATCAGATAGAGCAGGTAAAGGCCCGATTGGCTCAGCACGGGCTGTCGGCCAGTAGCTTGCAGGCGACGATTGAGATTGAAAGTGATGAAGTCGCTGACTTGCTTGTGCCTACGCTGGACGCGGCGACGGCACTGAATGCGAAGATTCTTTTTGTCAGCGTGAAGGCTGGAGAGATGGACAAGCAGGTAGTCTACGAGCGTCTTCGGCGCGCCGGTGAAAAAGCCGCAGAATATGGCATCACCATCGGTATGGAAACGCATCCGGACTTGATTACGAATGCGGATGTGGCCATAGAGACGATGAAGGGTGTTGGTCATCCGAATGTACGTGTCAACTATGATACGGCCAATATCCATTATTATAATCAGAACGTCGATCACGTGGAAGAAATGAAAAAAGTTATCAATTATATAGGCAGTATGCATCTCAAAGATACCGATGGCAGGTATAAGACCTGGTGCTTTCCGACTTTTGGAGAGGGCATTGTCGATTTCAAGACGGTGTTCGACCTGCTGAATGACAGGGGATATAACGGGCCGTTCACGATGGAAATCGAAGGCGTCGAAGGGGAAAATCTGGATGAAGCCCAGACCTGTCAGCGGGTGGCTGATTCGGTAGCCTACTTGAGGCGCATCGGGTGTGGTGTATGAGCATTCAACAAATATATGAATCGGTGACGACCTATGGCGGAACAACAATTACATATGATACGGCCGAATCTGGATGATCTGCCGGATCTGATTATCCCGGAAGAGTATGCGCTTCGGACGTATCAGCCGGGTGATGAAGCGGCCTGGTGCGCGATAATGGAAACCGGGATCGGGTCGAACTGGACGATTGAAGAATGTCGGACGCAGATCACCGGCCAGGATCTTTTTCTACCTGACGGCTTTTTCTTCATAGTATATGACGGTGAGCCGGTTGCTGCTGCCTGTGTGTGGCCCACAGCGTTATACGGTCCAACCAGCGCCCAGGTGCATATGGTCTGCGCGAAACCGGCGCACCGAGGTAAGGGCCTCGGTTATCTGGTGACCCTGGCACTTCTGCATTATATGCGGGATCATGATTATGAATCTTCCTATCTGGGGACAGATGATTTCCGAATTCCTGCCATTAAATCCTATCTAAGGCTTGGATTTGAGCCGGCGTATTTAGAAGACAGTCATCGGGTGCGTTGGGCCGCCATTTTCTCTGACACCGAAAAAACAGACCAGTGGTGGCGCCATGTGCGACCGGAACCGGCATCGTATCAGATTCGGGAGGCGAGCGGCAACCGGGCCTTACTGGTTATCCTCGATCATTCACAGCAGGATACCTATAACCGGGCTCGCCGAACCATATTATCCGCCTTATATCATCTGGATATACCTTATCGCGTGCTGGACCTCGCAGAGGGTCGGGAACCTTCACAGGCGCTCAGTACGCATCAGGCTGTGATCCTGGCACAGGAAGGCCTTGGCGACAGTCTGTCGGAATCGTTGGCCCGTCAGATGGTTAAAGCCGTATGCGATGGCATCGGTTTTATCAGCTTCGACCATTGCATTGACCGTTACCCGGAATCATTAATAGCTATCCTGCCCGTTAATTCTGCACAGACAAGATATGAGACACAGCGGCTCGTCGTACCCGCTTCGGACCATTTTATTGTCCGTACGCATGAGCCGGAAAAGCGTCATACCCTTCGACAAGCGTTAGAGCTGATGCGTGTAGAAACACCGCAGCATAATCCCGCTTTAATGGAAACGGATGAGCAGATGCCTGTGATGGTCGTCGGGCAAGTCGGCGAAGGGCGAATCGTTCAATATCTGGTCAGCCCCAGGTTATGGGACGTCGCCTATTATGGCCATGGCGAAGGGCTCGATGATGTGTTCTGGAAATCGATCGTCTGGGCATCGAGAAAACCGTTTGTTATGAAGGCGATGCCGTCTTATATGACCTTTCAGGTTCAGCACGCATCCGGAGCCTCAGATGGATTTGACTGGCTACGACCCGTTCTATCACGGGGATGGACGCCTTATGTAGGGGTATTGACAGAGGAAGTTCATACGGATGATTGGGCCATCATGGCTGATATAGCTTCAACTGATAACGTAATCTGGTATCCACAGGGTATGACGGAAAAACGCGGCCTGTATTATCATCATCCCCGTAGCCAGGCGTACCATGATAATGAACTGCGCGCCCGTGTGGCACAGGCCGAAGAAAAATTCAAGCAGCATGGTATTCCGATCGGACATATCTTTTATCCATCTTATGGTGAATATGGTCGTAATGCTGTTCCAATGATCATGGGGGCCGAAGTGCGATATAGCCTTTCACCCTTCTTGCCGAATGAAGCGCAACTGGCAGACCATATACATTGGGAACCCGGTCCGTACGGCCATCCGGGTTTTATTCTGGATGACCTGTTCGGTTTCCCGGGATTATTCGTAACGCGGGCGGATCCAGAGCCGTATGAATTAATCCAGAACAGGCGTTTTAGAATAACAAAACCCCCGGCTGTGCCTGGTCGGAATCTTTTGGAACCCGGATTGAGCCCACCACGTGCTATAAACATAGTAGATAAAATTATTTCTTCGGCCAAGATGGGCCTTGATGCCCGTTTTTACGGGGGGATTGTGCTGAAGGAGCAGGATATCAACTCACTGGCGCCGGGGGAATGGGAGGTTATATTAGATCGTATTGATTCCTTTGCCGCCGATACGGGCGCGATCAAGATGGCGCAAGATGCGGTGGGCGCCTACGCCCGTAGCAAAGTGCAGGCGCACCTGGGCCATGCAAGTTACGAGAAAGACGCGGATGAATTGCACGTGGCTTTTACCGGCTCAACCACCGTGCCTTTACACCTGCAGATTTTCGATGACTCCTGTCGAGAGCGTGCTCTCGCGTTTGATACATTTGAGGAGCGTCTGGAAGAAAGTATCCAACTTGGTGAGTGGCTTTCGGAATGACTCGTAGTATTTTCGCGGATGGATTATGAGTGTTTCCCAATCAAAAAGCACAAATAACCCGGATGTTACACGTTCTTTGCGTGACATCAGCTAATCTGGAGCATTTAAGTGCGTTGGATACGCAGGCTGATTTACATTCTGTTAACGATCCTTTTGACGTCCTCGGTCCCGGTACAGGCGCAGGAATTCCCGGCAACCCTCCAGACTGGCCTGGGCCTCCTGGGCGGTTTCCCATCAGGGGGATTCGGAAATAACATAACCAATCCGGGGATCGGTATCTCGGGCCATATTGGCTATCGATTCCCACAAAGTCCGGTTATCTTAGGTCTGGATATGTCCTATTTGATATATGGACATGAAAGCCGAAACGAACGATTCAGCACGACCATTCCAGATGTTAGTGTCCGTGTGGTTACGGATAACAATATATTGATGACCAACTTATTCTTACGTCTCCAACCACGTGAAAGCCCCTTCCGGCCTTATATCGACGGTCTGTTCGGATTCCACTATCTATTCACCAAAACGTCTATCCGGGATATCCCCGACCCGTTCAGTGATGATATCGCCAGTTCCATCAATTTTTCAGATGTGGCGTTTACCTATGGCGGCAGCGTGGGTTTTATGATCGAAGTCTATGACGGCCGGCCCGAACGTACCCAGTTCAACCGCAGCGTTCGAACCGTCTCCATCGATTTTCGTCTCCGATATCTGGACGGCGCTAAGGCCTCCTACCTGAATCGTGGCGATGTTCTTCGGCAGAGCGGCCAGACGGCGCTCAATATTTCCCGATCCGAGACGAATATTATCACCGTATTTGTGGGAGCGTCGGTGGAATTCTAACTATTTCCTGAATTGGATGATTTCCGACGGACATTTTTTGAGCCCTCGCGGGTTGTCTGATTGATCCCACGATATTCGTGCTTGACAGATGTCTTATTTCTTCCTAAGTATAATATCTGTATCTCGTTTAGTTTCCTCTATTTATTTTATAATATCATGTGTTGTCTGGATCAATTAATCAGGAGATGGCGTTGAACGGAATGGAGTGGCTGGTGGATATTTTCGGATGTCCAGCCAACGTGTTGCAGGATCGTCGGACGATGTCTGCTTTGTTTAATACCGTCGTGCGTGAGATGCGTTTACATCCCATGGGCGATCCGGTCTGGCACCAATTCCCTACGACAAAGGGTATGACTGGTTTCTGGATGCTCCTGGAGTCACATATGACCATTCATACGTTTCCGGAATACGAATCCGCCTGTTTTAATTTATTCTGCTGTTCACCCAGGACGGGTATTGACTGGCAGTCCATGTTCTCCCGTATGATTCAGGCGACATCCGTATCTATTCGAGAATGTCCACGTGAGTATTCCGGGAACAGGTAACCTGCAAGACCCCGGAGGCTAATTGTGTCCGAAAGGGCATAGATGAACAGTGATGAGACCCAAATTCGAATTGGCAGGCAAGGCCGTTATCGACATCGGGCGTTTACGATCGTCGGTCGATTACAACTCCAGGATGAAGACGCCTCCTCATGGCATGAATGGTACCTGTTATTTGATGAGGGCCTTCCCGGTTGGCTCAGTGATGGCGATGACACATACGCGGTAACTTTTGAGACTGAGATCGCCGAATTAGATACGTTACCTGCTTTTGAATCTTTGGGGCTGGATCAGAAGCTAAAGTTGAACCGCCGATATTATGATGTCTCTGATCTTTACATGGCCTTCTATGCTGGCGCAGACGGTGATTTGCCCTTTGATGCCGAGCCAGGCACTGAGATACCCGTGGCGGACCTGGCCGGCCCAGGTAAATCCTGTGCGACGATAGACTACAGCCAGGCATCGCCGATTGTGTTTATCGGAGAAAATGTTGACCTGGAGGCGCTCAGACTGGCGTGAGTTTTTATAATCGGTGATTGGTGATCTGGTGATTGAAAAGAAAAAAACCAATCAGTCAATCACCAAAAGCAAAGCGAGTGAAGCGCGTTCTAATAAAGTCTCGAAGAGGCGTTCAATACTTTCGATTGAGCGAAGCGAAACCCATCAGTCAATCACCCATCAGTCAATCACCAATGCCCCAACCCTCCCTCTCCTGTCCGAATTGTTCGAACCCGATCACACTACGCGCTGCGGAGCAGACCGAAGCGGTGGGATGTGAAACGTGCGGTTCTCTTATGCATTTTAAGAATGCCGGCGAGCCGATGGTCGCGGGGCGTACGGAGAATATCATACCGCCGTATATTCCTCTGGGCGCTCGTGGTACGATTCGGGGGCAGGCTCTGGAAATGATCGGCTATTTGCGTAAAGCCATCACGGTGGATGGGATTGTCTATGATTGGACCGAATATTTATTGACCGGCAAAGATGGTGTGATCCGCTGGATGTCCGAGGACAACGGACATTGGACCTATATGACTCAGATTGATACAAAGCCGGAGAATGTTGAGCGCGGCAGGCAGCCAATTTATTTTTATGAAGATAAGCAGTACAAGCATTTTCAAACCATAAAGCCGAAAATCACTCAGGTGGTGGGTGAAATGTACTGGCCTGCCGAAATAGGTGAAACGACGGATATCTCGGAATATATTGCCCCACCGCATTTATTGAGCCGGGCGACGCTCGGTACATCGCGTAGTCGGCAGCGAAAAGAGACCTGGTATTTCGGGTGTTATATGGAACGCTCGCAGGTAGTCAAAGGTTTTGATCTAAAAGAACCTCTGCCTGAAAAGGTCGGGATCGCCTCCAGCCAGCCATTGCCGTATGGACAGGGCGGAAAGAAAGCAAGATCCTTTATAGGGTTTCTATTTCTTATTTTAATTGTGCTGCAATTGGGTTTTATTTCCAGATCCGGAAAAGACAACCCGGTATTCGATCAGCTCATGCGGTTTGATGGCGCCCAGGAAACAAAAACTTATGTCACCGATACTTTTTTATTGCTTGGTCATGATTCAAACGTCGTCATCGAAGCGTCTACCAATCTGGACAATCAATGGATGTTTTTCAGTATGCTGATGGTTAATGACGAGACGGGTGAGGCCTACGATTTCGCCTGGGAGGTGAACTACTATCATGGCGTGTCGGGTGGTGAATCCTGGGTTGAAGGCAACAAGAAGAACGAGATTACGATTCCTTCGGTGCCCAGTGGTCGATATTACTTGCTCGTCGAACCGCAATCGGATTCGAAACAGGCCGGATATACACTGACCGTCTACCGTAATGTACCGGGCTGGACTAACTTTTTCCTGGCGCTGGCTGTTTTAGTGATCATGGGCATTGTCATTCTGATTCGGACCGGCATGTTCGAAAATCGTCGGTGGATGGATAGTGATCATCCGATAACATTCGAATAGAATCGCGGAATCTAAGAGGTGTGCGTATGAAATGGTTGATCGGTATAGGGATTGTGGTCCTTCTGGTCTTCGGTATGGCACAGTATAGAGGATGGGCGTTTACCAGCTATAGCTCATTCAGGGGTGATCCCGGCGTGATGCGGAGTGATCCGATCTTTTTCTTCGTCGGTTACAGTCGAGGCCTTTATCCAGGCGGTGTGCATAAGTGATATTGGTGAGTGACTGAACAGGGAATGGTGATTTAGAAAAACAGGTAAGTATATGGACGACAGAATGTACGTATTCATATAACGGAGGATCCATGGAATTAATTAATATTCAATTTGTCGTGAATGCCGTATTGTTTGCTGTGGTCGGTATGGTTATTTTCTGGGCATCGTTTGTTATACTCGATAAGATTTTGCCGTATAGCCTCTGGCATGAGTTGCTCGAAGAGCATAATACCGCCCTGGCGATTCTGATAGGTTCTATTGCGCTGGGGATTTGTATTATTATTGCAGCGGCTATTCATGGGTAACCGGTAATCGGTTAAAGCGGTTAACCATCATTATGACATACGCCCTGCTCTTTTCCGTTTTTGTTATTGCTTCTTGTGGTCTGGTGTACGAGTTGGTGGCCGCGGCGCTGGCCAGCTATCTGGTTGGGGATTCCGTTACCCAATTTTCTACGATTATCGGGACCTATCTTTTTGCGATGGGTATCGGATCCTATCTGTCGAGTTATCTGGGTAAGGGCCTGATTCATCGTTTTATTCTGATCGAATTATGTATCGGGTTGATCGGCGGCTTTACAGCAGCGGTTCTGTTTCTAAGTTTTTCCTTCCTCGGTTCTCTTTCCGTCCTGCTGTATACCCTTATCTTTATCGTTGGCGTTCTGGTCGGCCTGGAAATTCCGCTTTTACTCCGTATCTTAAAAGAACAAATTCAATTTAAAGACCTGGTCGCGCAGGTCTTGACGTTCGATTATCTGGGCGCGCTGATCGTATCGATATTGTTTCCGGTGATTCTTGCTCCGAAACTGGGTTTGATACGGACCGGATTTTTCTTTGGCCTGATGAACGCGCTGGTGGCCGGATGGACCATCTGGCTGTTTCGTGAACGATTGCCCGGGATGGTACATCTGCGCAATGCCTGTATCATGACAACAGGGTTGCTGGTGGTCGGTTTTGTGTATGCAGGACGCATGACGGATCTGGCAGAAGAGAACCTCTTCGCAGACGAGATCATCTTCGCCTCCTCCTCACCCTATCAGCGTATCGTGCTGACCCGCTGGAAAGACGACATCCGGTTGCACCTCAATAACCATCTGCAATTCAGCTCGCGGGACGAATACCGGTACCATGAGGCGCTGGTCCATCCGGGCTTGGGCGCTGTGCCGCATCCCAGACGGGTTCTTGTGCTGGGAGGCGGAGATGGACTGGCGATTCGGGAAGTACTCAAATACGATACGGTCGAGGCCATTACGCTGGTCGATCTTGATGAACAGATCACGCAACTGTTTTCTACCAATCCCTTGCTGACCGCCTTGAATCAAAATGCGCTCGGTTCACCCAAGGTGACGATTGTAAATGACGACGCGTTCATCTGGCTGGAACAGAATCAGGAGATGTTCGACTTTGTCGTTGTTGATTTTCCGGACCCATCGAACTATTCGCTGGGCAAGTTGTACACCACTGCGTTCTATAAGCTCCTTAGAAAACACGTGTCGGAGCAGGGCATCATGGCCATCCAGAGTACCTCCTCGTATTTCGCCCCCCGGTCTTTCTGGTGCATTGCCGCCACGTTGGAAAGTGTTGGTTTCCAGGTGAACGCGTACCATACTTATGTGCCGTCTTTCGGGGATTGGGGATTTGTGATCGCATCACAGCGGCCCTATCAGCCACCTGAATCCTATCCGGATCATTTAAAATACCTGACGCCTGAGATCGCAAAGGCCATGTTCCTTTTCCCTGAGGATATGCAGCCTGTGGATGGTCTGGAGGTCAATCGATTGAGCAACCAGATCCTGACCCGGTATTTTGAAGAGGAATGGCGGCAGGTGGTGCGGTGAACCGAAGAAAATTCCTCCTTGCATCTGCCGGTGCAGCAGCCGGTGCGGCATACATTTGGCGCCGTGGCCGGACGGCAGACCCGTTGATAACCGGTACTATGGCCGGACCGTCTGTGGATTTAGGCCATCTGTTGCGGGATGGTGGTATACCTGAACCGACAGATGAGCGCCAGGTTCCGGTATTGATCGTTGGGGGTGGTGTCTCAGGTCTTTCCGCCGGATGGAAATTGCAGAAAGCCGGTTTAACGGATTTTGAGATTCTTGAACTGGAGTCTGAAGTCGGCGGTAATTCCCGTTACGGTGAAAACCGGGTGACGCCGTTCCCCTGGGGAGCGCATTATCTGCCGTTGCCGACGGAGGAATCCCGTATTGTCCGTGAACTGCTTGAAGAGTTAGGCGTGATCGAGGGCTACACGCCGGATGGACAGCCGATCTATCAGGAGAGGGCGCTGTGCTTTGCACCGCAGGAAAGGCTATATATGCATGGGCGCTGGCAGGACGGGCTGATGCCGGTGACCGGGATTACATCTCGTGATCGGGATCAGTACGAGCGCTTCCGGGAAATCATCGATCATTATACGCATTATCAGGGGGCAGACGGTCGTAAGGCGTTTGCCATTCCTATGACGTTCAGTTCCCGTGATCCGGAGCTAATGGCGCTGGATCAATTATCGATGCGGGATTTTTTGTTTCAGCACGATCTGGTTTCAGAACCCTTGCACTGGTATGTCAATTACGCCTGTCGAGATGACTATGGCTGCACATCATCTGACGTCTCGGCATGGGTCGGATTGCATTATTTTTCCAGTCGGGACAGCAGTGGCTCGGAGCATGCGCAGGTGCTGACCTGGCCAGAGGGCAATGGCTGGATCGTAAGGCAGTTGCATCGAAAGCTCGAAGATCAGGTCGTTACCGGGGTGTTGGTATGTCGATTGGAAAACCGTAATAGTGGAGTACGTGTAGACGTATATTACCCACAGGAAAACCGGACGGAGACCATCAGGGCAGATCAGGTAATCTACGCCTGTCCTCAGTTTTTGACGCCATATCTGATTGCGGGTCTGTCCGATGAGAGGACCTCGCTGGTTCGGCAGTTTGAATACGCGCCCTGGCTGGTGGCTAATATGACACTCAGAGATTTCCCGGCGCTGGATCGTAGACGGGCGCCGTTGGCCTGGGACAATGTGATCTACGACAGCCCGTCATTAGGGTATGTGGTCGCCACGCACCAGAGTATGCGGACGCATATGAAAGAGACCGTATTTACCTACTACTATCCTTTATCAGACGGTGCGCCAGCCGACGGGCGGAAGCGCGTTCTGGATACGTCCTGGGAGACCTGGGTCAATATGATGCTGACCGACCTCTCCCGCCCGCATCCCGATATCAGCGACCTGGTCCGTCAGGTAGATATATTCCGGTGGGGACATGCGATGGTACGCCCGCGACCG
>Ga0187827_10009035_pt1 | contig 10650 bp, 11 predicted proteins | sample ETNtaG_39_FD_167969 | JGI IMG/M metagenome (GOLD analysis project Ga0187827, IMG submission 167969) | Marine microbial and viral communities from oxygen minimum zone, Eastern Pacific Ocean - ETNP2014_SV_150_PacBio MetaG (Illumina Assembly) | ecosystem: Environmental > Aquatic > Marine > Hypoxic... | reverse complement strand
GTCTTGATAAAAATAATCCTTTTAAATTTAATAAAAAGTGATCATTAAAATTGATACTATTTTTAGCTCTTGGTAAAATTCGTAAAACTGCATGATACCAAAAAAATATTTGAAGAAGTAATGGAATGTTTCTTAATGCTTCAACATAAAAACCACAAAATCTTGATACTAACCAATTATCCGATAGTCTTCCAACACCTACTAAAAAACCGATTATTGTAGCAAGAAAAATTCCTAAAACTGCTACTAAAATTGTGTTTAATAAACCGACAAAAAAAGCATTGATATATGTATGTGCGGCTGTATGGTCTATAAAGGGCAGATAGCCGATATCAAACATGGAAGTTTCTGATAAGAAAGAAAACCCATGAGAAATGCCATTAGCCTTCATATTGGTTGCAGTATTGCTTACGATCCAACCTAAGAACGCAACAACGAGAAACATTACAATTGATTGGACTACAATTGATCTAAATTTACCACTTTGAAAAATATCTTGTTTAGGAGGTTTTATAATATCTGTTCTTACATTCATTTTAGATCGCTAAAAAAAATATGCCCGGTTATTATACCGAGCATATGTATAGTTTTATATAGTATTTTAACGCTTATCTAATTGGTGGTGCGTATATAAGTCCGCCATCTTTCCAACCAGCATTAGGTGAACCAGCTCTAGCTAGAGCTAAAGGAGTGTTTGCACCAACATGACGTTCGTACATTTCACCATAATTACCAACTTCGAAAATAGCCCAATAAGCCCAATCTTTATCTAGGCCTAAATGTCCACCTGTATCACCTTCAACACCAAGGATACGCTTCACTTCAGGAGTTTGACTTGTGTCTCCTACTATGTTTTTAACAGCGTCTCCGCCTGCCAAACCTAGTTCATCCCAAGTGATTAAAGCATTAAGTACCCAGAATACAATATCACTCCAAGGTTCGTCACCTTCACGAGTAACAGGACCTAGAGGTTCTTTTGAAATAGTTTCTCCAAGTACCATATGTTCATCTGGTTGAGCAAGCTTAGTTCTTTGAGCTGCTAGACCTGATTTATCTGTTGTATGAACGTCACAACGACCAGAATCATAAGCTGCAACAACTTCATCAGCTTTTTCAAAAACAACTGGTTCATAGTCCATGCCATTAGCTCTAAAATAGTCAGCTAAGTTAAGCTCAGTTGTTGTACCTGTGTTAACACAAACACTAGCTCCGTCTAGTTCAAGTGCGCTTGTAACTCCAAGTGCTTTTGGAACCATGAAACCTTGTCCATCATAAAAGTTAACACCATTAAAAGTTAAACCAATTTTTGCATCACGAGATAAAGTCCAAGTAGTATTTCTTGAAAGAATATCATATTCGCCTGCAGTTAACTTTGTAAAACGTTCTTTTGCAGATACTGGAAAGTATTCTACTTTCTCATCTCCACCTTTGCCGAAAATAGCAGCTGCAACAGCACGACATACGTCTACGTCAATACCAACCCAGTTACCATCAGCATCAGGGTTTGAGAAACCAGGAAGACCCTGACTCACACCACAACGAACGTGGCCTCTAGCTTGTGTATCTGAAAGAGTGTCTGCAATTGCAGAAGTTCCAAAAGATATCATCAAAACAGAGGCAAATAATTTTAATACACTAGAAAGTTTCATATGTATTTTCTCCTTTTTAATAATTAATATTAATAATTAATTGTTGATATCAATGCTCTATGTGAAAGCAATGATCAATAGTTTTTTTATTGCTATATATTTTTTTATAAATATTTAGTAAATATGGTATGATTGTTTATTTTTAGCACTAGATATAGATGAATTGGTTTATTGTAGTATATTTTTTGATTAATGGTTCATGGATAGAGGCGGATCAGTTAAATAAGGAAGGTTGGTCGCCTAGCCTTCAGCCTAATTATGAAACTTGTATTCAAAAAATAAATGATTCAAATGAACGTTTTAAAAAAATAGCTGAGTACAGAGAGATAGAATTGAATATAAAAATGCAATGCGAATGTAGAAAAAATATTGAAAGTCCAAATATTATAAATTGCAAAGAAAGAAATTGGTTTCAAAAAATATATGATAAATTATTTTTAATTAAATAAAATTATGCTGTTCATTGAAAATTCATATTTAAAAGAATTTGAAACAAAAGTTCAAAAAGTTGAAAATGATTCTATTATTTTAGAGCAAACAGCTTTTTATGCCAAAAGTGGTGGTCAACCAGGGGATGTGGGTAAAATAACATTAAACGGAAAAGAAATAAATATTATTGATACTGTATATGATCACGAAAAAAACATACTGCATGTTTGTGAAAATATTTATGACTTAAAGGCAGGGGAAAGAATAAAAGGGGAAATAAATTGGGGAATAAGATACAAACATATGCGAATGCACAGTGCTCTTCATCTTTTATGTTCATTATTACCCTATGATGTTACTGGCGGGCAAATTTCATTTGAAAAAAGCAGACTTGATTTTAATGCAAAAGATAAAATTGAAAAAGAAGAAATAGAAGACAAAATTAATCAATTAGTAAAAGAAGATCATAAAATTTCATTTGAATGGATTTCACAGGAAGAATTAGACAAACAAACAGATTTGGTGCGAACTATGTCTGTCAAGCCTCCAAGAACAAAAGATAAAATACGTCTTGTTAAAATAGGAAATATTGATTTACAACCTTGTGGCGGCACTCATGTAAAAAGCACGAAGGAAATTGGTGAAATAAAAATAGGGAAAATTGAAAATAAAGGAAAAATGAATAGAAGAGTGAATTTATCGGTTAGTGACTAAGAATCTGACTTAAGAATAATTTTGTTCTATCACTTTCTGGATTATTAAAAAATTTATCCGGCGGGGCCGATTCAACAATTTTTCCTTCATCCATAAAAATTATTCGATTAGCAACTGTTTTAGCAAAGCCCATTTCATGAGTTACCACAATCATAGTCATCCCGCCTTCTGCAAGATCAACCATCACATCTAAAACCTCTTTAATCATTTCCGGATCAAGTGCAGAAGTTGGCTCGTCAAATAACATAATGTTTGGATTCATTGCCAAGGATCTTGCAATTGCTACACGTTGCTGTTGTCCGCCAGACAATTGGCCAGGATATTTATTTGCTTGTTCAGGAATTTTTACTTTTTCTAAATGTCGCATCGCTAATTCTCCAGCTTCCTTTTTTGGCATTTTTTTCACCCATATAGGAGCTAGAGTAACATTTTCCTTGACTGATAGATGGGGAAACAAATTAAACTGCTGAAAAACCATCCCTACTTCACGTCTTACGCTATCAATATTTTTTAAGTTGCCCGTTAATTCTATGCCGTCTACAATAATTTTACCTTCCTGATGTTCCTCTAAACGATTAATACATCTAATCATTGTAGATTTTCCTGATCCAGAAGGCCCGCATACAACTATACGTTCTTTTTTACCGACTGATAAATTTACATCTTGCAATACGTGCAAATCACCGAACCATTTATTGACGTTTTCAAGTATAATAATTGGCTGTTCTGACATAGTTAATTAAACTGAACCCACATTAATACCTATTTTGTAATATTTTTCCATTAATAAAAGCTTTGCAGTCAAATAATATATACAGTCTATCTAAACGGAGGAGCAAATAAAAGACCGCCCTCTGTGTAGAGCTTGTTCAAACCTCTATCCAAATTTAATAAGGTTTTAGAACCTAAATGCCTATCAAACACTTCCTTATAATTACCGACTTGTTTAATGATATTGTATGCCCATTTCTCATCAAGTTCGATCATATCCCCATAAGCGCCAACAATGCCTAATAATCTTAATATTTCATTGTTGTTAGATTCCAAATGGTTATCAATATTTTTTGAAGTAATGTTTAACTCTTCTGCAATGATCATAACTTTCAAACTCCATGAAACAACATCTCGCCATTGATCATCCCCTTGCCTAACAAGGGGTCCTAATGGTTCTTTGGAAATTATTTCAGGCAGGATGTTGAAATTGCTAGAATTTGGAAGTGAAATTCTTTTGTTGGCAAGTTCTGTAATATAATCTGAATATACATCACAGCGACCAGAGATAAAGTTTTCAAATGCCTCATCATCTAATTCAAGTGGTATAGGCGTATATTCAATTTCATTTTTGTTAAAAAATCCATCAATATTAAAACTAGAAGTTTCACCCGGAATAATACAAACAGAAGCTCCGTCTAACTCTTTAGCTGTTGAAACCTCGAGTGAAGATTTTACCATAAATCCTTGCCCGTCATAAAAATTAATTCCTGTGAATTCAAAGCCCAAATTAACATCACGAGAGAACGTCCAAGTTGTGATTCTTGAAAGCATGTCTACTTCCTCTCCAGCAAGTATTGGAAATCTGGATCTATTGGTTGTTGGTATGAACTCAACTTTGCTAGGATCTGCGAAAATAGCTGTTGCTACAGCCCTGCACATATCAACATCAAAACCAATCCAATTTTTATCATCATCAATGTTTGCAAAACCAATACGAGGTTCAGAGACACCGCAGATTAAATAACCTCTTTCTTTAACTTCATCGAGTACGGAGGCTTTTATAGAGGACGTAAAAACAAAAAAAATAAAGATAAGGAGAAGTTTGAAAAAAAACATGAATAAATAATATACTTTCTTTGTATTTAATCTAATTTAGCTTTATTATTTTATAATAAAGAACATTAAAAGAGTTTTTTCTATAATTTAATTAAATAAGATGAACATAAAAACTAAGCTTACTAAAATTGGTAGAGATCCAAAAAAAAACAAAGGATATGTAAATCCAGGAATTTATAAAGGATCCACTTTAATATTTAATGATTTCAAGTCTTACATTAGAGACAGAGATCGGAAAGATGATGTCGCTTACTATGGCATCAACATCAATCCAACATGGAATAAATTTGAAAGAGCAATTTCTAAACTGTACGGCGCCACCGACACTGTAGCAACTCCTTCTGGATTAGCCGCTCTTGTCATACCTTTTTTTACATTCTTGAAAAAAGGCGATCATGTTCTAATCAGTGACGCTCTCTACAATCCTACAAGACATTTTTGTAAAAAAATATTATTGAACTATGGAATAGAGATTAATTATTTCCATCCAACAAGAAGTATCAACAAATTTGACAGACTCATAAAAGATAACACTAAACTAATTTTTTTAGAATCACCGGGAACAGCGACATTTGATATAATTGATTTCCCCAAAATAACAAAAATTGCAAAAAAAAATAAGATAATAACGGTAGCTGATAATACCTGGGCATCCCCTATATTCTGCAATCCGCTTAAATTGGGCGTGAATATAATTGTTGAAGCGTCCACAAAATACATCAATGGACACTCAGATGTACTTTTAGGTTTTATTTCTTCAGACATTTTAACGGCAAAAAAAATTCGATCTTTTACTAAAACGCTTGGAATTTGCCCTGGCTCAGAAGAAGTTTATTTAGCTTTAAGAGGTCTTCCTACTTTGGAATTGCGTATGAGGGAAATTGAAAAAAATACCTTAAATTTAGCCATTAAACTAACCAAAGAAAAAAAAATAAAAAAAGTTTTTCATCCCGCATTAACAAGTCATAAAAATCATAAAATATGGAAAAGAGACTTTACTGGAAGTTCAGGACTTTTTTCTTTTGAATTAAAGAAAAAGTACTCTGATAAAATATTAGAAAAATTTTATAAAAAATTGAGAATATTCAAAATTGGATACAGTTGGGGTGGTTTTGAAAGTTTAATTACCTTTCCTACAATTGATAATAGAAGATACAAAGAAAATTTAAAAGGGACGCTTGTAAGAGTATATTGTGGTCTTGAGCACACTGAAGATCAAACAAATGATATTGTAGAAGCTCTAAAATTCCTAAAATAATAAATTGATAGATTTGTATTTTTATTTAACAGCAGCAATAGGCGTTGTTTTATTCGGCATATCCAAAGGTGGATTTGCTGGTCCTGTAGCTATCTTAGCTATACCAATCATGGCTTTAAGTATGAGTCCTGTAGTTGCTGCAGCAATTTTGCTGCCAGTTTTATTAGTTATGGATGTCGTGGCATTGTATATTTATTGGAACAAATGGGATCTGAAAAACATTAAAATTATTATACCGCCTGCGTTATTTGGAATAGGAATTGGTACATTAACTTTCAAACATAGTTCAGATGACAGTATAAGAATCATTATAGGCACAATTGCTATTCTCTTCATTTTATTTTCAATTCAAAAAAATGATTTTTTTATAAAACCTACTAAGTCAAAGGGAATTTTTTGGTCACTGGTTGGCGGATATACCAGTTTTTTAATTCACTCAGGGGGGACGCCATTAAATTTTTATCTACTTCCACAAAAATTAAATAAAACAATATATGTTGGCACATTTACCTTAGTATTTTTTATTATAAATTTAATCAAGCTTGTTCCTTATTATTTTTTAGATCAGTTGATTATTTCAAATCTTAAAATATCTTTAATATTATCTCCTCTTGCTCCGATTAGTATATATTTAGGTTATTATCTTCATAAAAAAGTTAATGAGGACACTTTTTATTTTTTTATATATTTTTTTTTAGCAATTGGAGGAATAAAATTAATTTATGACGGAATATTTTAATCCAACCCCTCAGCGATATGAATAATTCTCTCAGCTATTTCGTCATTTAATAAACTATAAGCGTGTTGATATTCTTTTGATTCGTAACACTCTTTTGCCTTTTCTGGAGAATCAAAAACAGATACAACAATCCTCTCATATTGTTTACCTTCAATATTAAATACTTTGCCACCTCTCACTAAAAATTTGCCGCCATATAAATTAATTGCAGGGCCTGCTAAATCCACATATTTTTTAAATTCATCCTGATTTTTAACATTAACACATGCTACCCAATAACCTTTAGCCATGATATTTCTCTCCTTTAAAATTTGTTTTATAATCTGCCCTTTTTTTTCTTCTTAACCCATAAGGTCCCGTGATGAAAATTGTCATTGTGCTAGTATTGGGCTTAAGATCAACTCTGTGCAAATGATCAGCAGATCTAAAACCTATATAGCCAGGTGGGCGCCAGAATTTTCCTTTACTTGTTGTTTCCCAATAGCCACCCTTAATAATAATAGTTATGTAAGGGCACGTATGATTATGAACCCCCTCTCCATGATCATCATCTAACATTTCATGAATGAAAAAATTGAATGGGAACCATCTAGGTCTTTTTCGAAATAAAATATAATATCTTGCAATCCATGGTTTTGCTTTACTATACTCTGGATGTGAGGGGCCTCTATCTAAAATAATTCTTTTACGACCTAAATACTCTAAAAGTTTTAGAAACATTAACTATCGTAGGCTCGCTTCAACATTGCCCCCATCTACTGTAATTATACATGCTGTTGTTTTTAAAGATTTTGATAAATGAAAAAAAGCTTCAGCAACATCTTTCGGTTTAACTTCTTTTTTTAATAAATTGCCGGACATATAAGAGTCTGTAGATAACCCCCTGGCTTTTGCTCTTTTAGAAATTATATTTTTTGTCATTAATCCACTTTTAATTCTATCTGCGTTAATTCCGTTAAAACGAATTCCATATTTTCCGAATTCAAGTGCATACTGTTTCATTAAAAAAAGTAAGGTAGCCTTTGGCAATCCATACGATCCAAAGTTTGAACCTGGATTAACCGCTTGTTTTGATATGTTAAACAATATTGATCCTCCAGTTGATTGCGTTTTAAGAATTTCAGTCGATTGTTGTGCTAAGTAATGATGGGCAAAAAAATTAATTGAAAAACTTTTATCTAAAGTTAATTTATCCAAATCTTTAAGCGATCTCTGAATTGCAAAACCCGCATTAGAAACTATTATATCTACACCCCCGAATTTTTCCGATATTTTTTGAAGAATTTTTCGAATTTCAGATTCTTTTGTCACATCACATTTATAATATGACATTCCTTCAATATTTTTATTATTTTTTACTTTATCTAATAAAACAACTTCTGCGCCTTCTCTAAAAAATTTTAATGCAGTGGCATAACCTATTGTGCCAAGACCTCCGGTAATAACCGCTATATTCCCTTGCAAAGGTAAGGATAGAGGTTTTAATTTAGCAAGTTCAAGTGGCCAGTATTCCATGCGAAATATTTCTTTTTCAGGAATCGATTTGAATTTGCCATATCTATATGCGTCAATAATAACTGACAATGAATTGATGCCAACATCCATAGCAATTTGAGCATCTTTATAATTTCTTCCTGTAGAAAAAATACCTACTCCTTTTACAATTATTAAACGCGGGTTAGGATCATGCATTACAGCTCTTTTATTAAGATGTTTGTTGCGGTTAAAATAATTAATGTACTGATTTTGATAACTTTTGATTTTTTCTCTTATTATTTTCTCAATTTCATTTATCTTGATCTTTGAGAAATCAAGAAACAATGGTTTATGTTTAATTCTAATGACATGATCTGGAGTAATAGGGCCTTTAATTTTAGAATAAATATTTTTATAAAAAAATTGATTGATAAATATATTATTTGAATAAGAAATTACCTTTCTTTCATAATCATCATTTAATGATATGCTTAAATATTTTCGAAAAATATTTGACAATTTTGCCGGATTAATTTTTTTTTCTTTAAAGTTATATTTTTGATAATATCTAGGTTTTTTGTTTAGTTCTCTTTCTGCTAAAGAAACAAATTTTATCATTCTTTCATAACTTTGCCTTGCTGTATTACCAAAAGTAAAAATACCATGTTTTAATAATATTAATCCTTTAAAATTTGGATTTTTTTTGAAAATTTCACTTGCTTTTTTTGACAATTCAAATCCAGGCATAATGTAAGGGACTAGTCCTAAGTCTTCTCCAAAAATTTTTTTACATATGTTGCGATCATCTGATTGATCAATTAAACTTAGTATTGCATTTGAATGGGTATGATCAACATATTTGTGTGGTAAAAAGGCGTGAAGTAGAGTTTCAATCGATGCGTTTGGAAATGAAGTATCCAGCATGTATTTTTTTTGATAGTTCACCATCTGAAAATCATTCATTCTTTTTATTTTCTTTAATTTAATTAAATTACTCAACTCTAAAGCGGGAAAACCATCTACATCTATATTGGACATATCCTTCCCGCTGCCTTTAACAAAGATGATGTCTTCCTTTTTGCCAAAGGAATTTTTTGTATATAATTTTAAAGAAGTATTACCGCCTCCGTGCAAAACCATTTTTGGATCATTTCCCAAGAGACGTGTGCTATAAATTCTTAATGTTAATTCTTTGCTAATGCCTTTTTTTTTATATTTTTTTATAAATAAATTAGCTTCCTTATCATTCCATTTACTTCTCATAAAATCTCTAAACCTGAAATTGATGATTCATTGGCATCAACTATTTTTTTTTCCGTAATAATTTTCGTTATATATTTTGCTGGAGTGACATCAAAAGAATAATTTTTACAATTAGCGTTCTTTGGTGTAATACATATTTTTTCCATAATTCCTTTAGAGTTAAGTCCGTACATAGATGATACCTCTTTTTCATCCCGTTCTTCAATAGGAATGTTTTTGATTCCATTTAAAATAGAAAAATCTATGCTTGAGATTGGTGCTGCAACATAAAAAGGAATATTATTGTCATAAGCAGCAAGCGCTTTCAAATAAGTGCCTATTTTATTGCATACATCTCCATTTAAAGCTGTTCTATCAGTGCCTGTGATACATACATCGACCATTCCTTTTTGCATAATATGTCCACCAACATTATCTACGATCAACGAACTTGGGATGTTTTCATTCATTAATTCCCAAGCAGTTAGATTAAAGCCCTGATTTCTTGGCCTTGTTTCATCTACCCAGACATGAATTGGTATGTTTTTTTTATTGGCTTTAAAAATTGGTGACAATGCCGTACCCCAATCAACAGTGGCTAACCAACCTGCGTTGCAATGAGTTAAAATATTAATAGTTGAATTTTTATTTTTATAAATTCTTTCTAATAACTGAAGCCCGTTATCTCCGATTTTACTACAAACTTCAATATCATCTTGCCTGATATTATTTGCTATTTGCAAAATATATTTAGTTCTGTTGTTATTTTCGTTTTCTTTAATTTTATTAATAACTTTATTTACAGACCAAATAAGATTAACTGCTGTTGGTCTTGTTGCTTTTAATTTTTCTCCTGATTGAATTAAAAAATCAATATCAGAGCTCTCTTTTGAAGCCAAATACATGCCATAGGCTGCTGTGACTCCTATCAATGGCGCCCCTCTTACTTGCATTTCTTTGATTGCGTATACTGAGTCAGACAAAGTAGTAAGATTAACTATTTTTAATTCGTGTGGTAGCAATCTTTGATCAATTATTTTAACTACATCTTCAGTATTATCAAACCAAATGGTTGTTAGGTTTTTTCCATTAACAAGCATATTTAATTATTAAATTTTTTATATCTTTGTAAAATTGTTTTTAATTTTTTTTCTACTATTGAATCCCAACTGTCTCGGTGAGTAATTATTGATGTATCTAAAATATTTCGAGTTTTATCCTTAGTAAAATCAATACCTTTATAATAGTCGATAGAAATTGATTGTATAAATTTTTTTGATTTTTCAGTGTTCTTTTTCATCGTTTTTAATATC
>Ga0187827_10009030_pt1 | contig 10652 bp, 8 predicted proteins | sample ETNtaG_39_FD_167969 | JGI IMG/M metagenome (GOLD analysis project Ga0187827, IMG submission 167969) | Marine microbial and viral communities from oxygen minimum zone, Eastern Pacific Ocean - ETNP2014_SV_150_PacBio MetaG (Illumina Assembly) | ecosystem: Environmental > Aquatic > Marine > Hypoxic... | reverse complement strand
TTGAACTGAATCCCGAATTCCAACCGGCTAAGATATTTGCTAATACCCATCCAAAAACAAAAAAATCAAGTTTATCAATCCAAAGTTTCTGTCCTGAGTGTACGATTTGGATGATGGCCAGGGGAGCAAGAATAAGGGAAACTAATTCGGGCAGACCGAATTCAAGTCCCATGAAGCTAAGCCCAAAGGTCTGAAATGGTATGGTCAATATATAGAGGAATATCAATCCATGAACTGTTTTTCCAAGGGGTATGGTTATATGGTCCAGTTCCAAATTGGTCTTATTCATGAGCCTTGAATTAGTATGAGATTCACAATAGCACCAAATTACATCTCAAGACACAAAGATTAAACAATTACACTTAAGAAGTAATTACTGATGACTTTTCTGTATGATATAGTAAATCTCGAATTCATTGTGATAGTTTCATTTGTAGCTGTCTCAGCTTATCTTCGACTGGAACCACTGAAGGTTGTATTACTTTTAATGCATATAATAGTAATTTTTCTTTTGAATGATGTGATGTTTACTCCCAGTTATTTTGGTGATCAATGGGGATATTTGAATGCTACACGAATTATCAGAAATTCATTTACTACACTGTCTTTTCAAGAAATAACAGGCTTTAACATGGTAATTCATGATAATAAAATAACAGGATTTAATAACGAAGTTGGGTTAAGTGGCCTGATTTTTGCGCTGTTGCCGATTCCATTTATTAATTCATTTCAGTCTCTTTGTATGATTAATTATATATTTTTCCTGTTGTTATTTGTTTTTATTAAAAAGAAACTTAGGAGTGATAATTCAGTAGATTACTTTTTCCTTTTATTCCCTAGTTTACTTTTATACTCCTCTTTGGCTTTGAGAGAGACTCTTATATTGGTAATAATGTTTTTTTCTGTTTATTTTGTTGTTATAAAAGAACAAAAAGTTTTGGGCTTGATTATTGGATTTCCCTTATTAATCTTAAAATTTCAAAATTATTTCATGATTCTTCTTTCAGTAATGTTTTATATAATATTAAAGCGCCGAAATAAAGTGATTAATATTGCATTTGTTCTGGCAATATTGATGGGGATGTTTTATCCGGAAAAAGTTCCCATTATAGGTCCTTATTATAGTAAAATCGAAACAATTCGTTTAGCTTTATTGGCGGAAAATATGATTAAAGTTACCGGAAAATTTTATGACTGGGAAGCCGCAAAATCCATGATTGAACCTCTTGGAAGTGGTATCTCATTAGTTTATCTTGTAGCAAAAAACTTTTTGTACATGCTTTTTAAACCTTTTCCATGGGAATGCCGCAATGTTTTTCAGATTGTACAATCGGTTGAAAACATCGGGATAGTGATTCTGATAATTATGTTTAACAGTAAAAAGATTATGTCTCACCGGGTAAAACAAAAAATTCTCTTTCTAAACCTAATGCTATTTGTATCAATATCTGTATATGGTTTGGTTGTTTTCAACTTCGGTACAGCTGTAAGATACAAATTTCCATTTATTATGATTTATATTCTATTCTATTTGCTTTTACTAAGTTATGATAAACTCATAAAAAATAAGAACTTGTACAGTTTAAGCCTGCCATAGAATATAATTTCTGTTAAGAGATAATTTCATAATTAGGAATATATTCTTGAAACCTATTTCCTGTATAAATTTTGTTCCAATCTTACTTGAATGTAATCTAAAATTTATCTGAGTAGAGTATTTGTGATGAAGTGTAAAGGCGATATAATTAGGTATTCTTTTACTGGTTATATTTTAGATCTACAAGGTGTCGATTACCTCAAACTGCTCCTTGTTTTTCCTATTTTAGGTTGCTGATGTTAATTCTTGGCATATCAGCTTACTACCACGATAGCGCGGTTTGTCTTGTAGAAGACGGGAATATTATCTTCGCCGCGCAGGAAGAACGTTACACTCGAAAGAAACACGACAGTAGTTTCCCAGCTAACGCTATCAAGGATTGTTTTATGTACAGCGGTGTCTCTTCGGAAAATATCGATTACGTGGCGTTCTATGATAAACCATTCCTGAAATTCGAACGAATTTTGGAAACATATCTAGCTTATGCACCGGTTGGAATTCGATCCTTCTTAAAGGCCATGCCATTGTGGATAAGAAAAAAACTGTGGATTAAAGAATTGATAAGGAATGAACTTGATTATGACGGTAAAATCATCTTTCCGGAACATCATATGTCCCATGCAGCATCAGCATTTTTCGCATCACCATATCAGGAAGCCGCTTTCTTAACTATGGACGGTGTTGGGGAATGGACCACAACAAGCTTTGGAACAGGAAAGGGTAATGAAGTTCAAATTCTTGCTGAAATTCAGTTTCCTCATTCATTGGGTCTTCTTTATTCAGCGTTTACTTACTATACAGGATTCCGGGTGAATTCTGGTGAATACAAAGTGATGGGTCTTGCTCCTTATGGGGAGCCAAAATACAAGGATCTAATTTTGGAAAATCTGATTGATGTGAAAGATGATGGCTCCTTCAGAATGAACATGGATTATTTCAACTATTGCGCCGGCCTTGCGATGACAAGCAAGAAATTCCATAAACTCTTTGGTGGACCTCCACGGAAACCTGAAAGTGAGTTGACACAAAAAGAAATGGATCTGGCACGATCTGTTCAGGAGGTCACAGAAGAAATAGTTCTTAAAATGGCACGACACGTTAAAAAAGAAACGGGGATGGATTATCTTTGTCTGGCTGGAGGAGTAGCACTGAATTGTGTTGCCAACGGAAAACTTCTGAGGTCTGGTTTATTTGATAACATCTGGATTCAGCCTGCAGCTGGAGACGCTGGAGGTGCCTTAGGCTGTGCTCTGTTTACATGGTACCAGTATTTCGATAACAGACGAGATACTGACAACCAAACTGATTTTATGAAAGGGGCATACCTTGGACCTCAATTCCAGAATAGGATTATAGAATCTTTTCTTAAAGAAAATGGTTATTCCTACTTGGAAATAAGGGATGATGAAATCCCTGAGAAGATCGCGGATTTAATTGCGGATGAAAAAGTAGTCGGCTGGTTTCAGAGTCGGATGGAATTTGGACCAAGAGCGTTAGGTTCTAGAACTATTATCGGTGACGCGAGGTCACCTGAGATGCAAAAAACGATGAATCTGAAGATTAAATACCGTGAAAGTTTCCGTCCATTTGCACCATCGATAAGAGCTGAAAATATATCAGATTATTTTGAGATTGACCGTGAAAGTCCTTACATGTTATTGGTTGCCAATGTGCAAAAAAATAAACAGGTTGAAATGTCAGAAAAGCAGAACTCTTATTTTGGTCTTGAAAAATTAAATGTAATTCGTTCTGATGTCCCGGCAATCACTCACGTGGATTATTCCGCTAGGATTCAATCTGTGAATGGAAAAACAAACCCACGTTACCATCAGATGCTTTCCAAATTTAATGATAAATATGGCTGCCCTGTTATTGTAAACACATCATTCAATGTACGAGGTGAACCGATCGTTTGTACTCCCAAAGATGCTTATATCTGTTTCATGAGGACAGAAATAGATTATTTAATAATGGGAAACTATTTATTAGACAAAAAAGAACAAAAATCTCTGGAAGGAGATTCTAGCTGGCGTAGCGAATTTGAATTGGATTGAGCAATGATTGAAGAAATAAAAAATATTAAGAGTGAGAAAAGTGATCTGCGGAAATTTGGTATTACTGTTGGTCTTATATTGATGATAGTTTCTGGATTTTTATTCTGGAAAGAAAAAGAATCATTCCAAATATTAATAACTTCAGGCGCTATTTTGTTAATACTGGGTGTTACTATACCTGTAATCCTCAAATACATTTATTGGGTATGGATGATTTTCGCCACCATCATTGGATGGATAATGACACGTGTGATATTAAGCTTAATGTTTTACGCGATAATCACGCCTATTGGATTTATTCTACGGTTGTTTGGGAAGCAGTTCATAGAATTGAACTGGAATAAAACAGACAGTACATACTGGAAGTATCGTACCAAGAGTATATTTGAAAAAGAAGATTATGAAAAACAGTTTTAATGAATTAGGATAAATAGTTTTGAAGCTATCAATAATTTCCAAATTATAAGATTATATTAAACACTTCAAAAATGGTGGATGACACCAATCATCATTTTCCTGGTACTGTTTGGTGCTTTAATTGTCTTAAAAAAAGGTTCGTTTATTGTTCCGTTTATTTATGCGTTATTTTAATTAATAGCCATACCTCAGATATCTTCATCTGCCTGATTTGTCGGTGAATATTATACATTCATTCGACAAATAAATGCTGTTTAATAACCCACAGTTCTTTGTTTTTGTTGGTATTTGTATAGTTCTGTTGTCTTTTGGCCCAAGAACCTATAAAAAGTGCATATTGCTGCTAAGCAGCTATGTTTTTTACGGATTATGGGACTGGAGATTTCTATCGTTAATATGGATCTCAACTATAGTTGATTACACAATAGGTAGAGAGCTCTTTGTCACACCAGATGTAAATAAAAAGAAAAAACTACTATTCATTTCTGTTTTTACAAATCTCTCTTTGCTTGGTTTATTCAAGTATTTCAATTTTTTTATAGATTCTTTGATTGATCTGTTGGGAATTGGAGGATACACACGGACATTGAATATCATATTACCAGTAGGTATCTCATTTTATACATTTCAGACAATGTCCTACACCATAGATATTTATCGAAGACAATTTAAACCAACAAACAGTCTATTGGACTTCTCAAATTTTGTGGCTTTTTTTCCTCAACTAGTTGCTGGTCCGATTGAGCGTGCGAAGAATCTTCTTCCTCAAATTGAGGAATTTAATGGAATATCAACAAAGCACATTCGAAGTGCAATGGTTTTGCTATTTCTTGGATATACTAAAAAGGTCCTTATTTCAGATAATATTGCCCCTGTTGTTGATAATTATTTTGAAAATTTTATTCAATTGGACTCAATTTATGCTGTGTCGGGTCTTATATTATTTTCTTTCCAAATATATTTTGATTTTTCAGGATATAGTGATATAGCAAGGGGCTTAGCGAAACTTTTTGGCATTGATCTGATGATAAACTTTAACCAACCATACTTTTCGGTTTCACTATCCGATTTTTGGCAAAGATGGCATATATCATTGTCCACATGGCTTCGAGATTATCTGTATATTCCACTTGGCGGAAACAGGAATGGGAATTTTAGAAGAAATATTAGTCTTATGACTACCATGCTATTGGGTGGTTTATGGCATGGCGCAAGCTGGAACTTTGTATTATGGGGAGGATTACATGGATTCTATCTTATGATGTATAAGATATTTCCCAATAAAAAACATTTAGTTAAAAATAATTTGTTCACATATTTGAACAAGTTAATTAAGATTATATTGGTTTATATTTTGGTGCTAATCACTTGGCTACCTTTCAGGTCTCAGGATTACACTATAACCTGGAAATTTGTTAATCATATCATTTTCTGGTCGGGTGGTATAGATGTAGGGGAATTGATATTCATTGGGTTTTTTATATTAGTTTTAGTTATCATTGATTTACCAGCTTATATAACTAAAGACCATTTGTACTTATTGAGATTGCCAAAATGGTTACTGAGTTCCATTATATTAATTGGTATCATTGGAATAACTATTACTATGGTTACTAACCAGGAAAATGTTAGGCCATTCATATATTTTCAATTTTAAGGTGAAAGTTAAATTAATAAAAGAACAGTTGAAAAATATTGCGTTGTCTATTATAAGTATTACATTTTTTTGTATTTTGTTAGAAATAGGATTTCGGATCTATATAAATTTTGCTACACTTTATGATATGGAAATGCATAAATACGCTAAGAAATTAAAACAGGAGAGTGCCACTCCTGGATTAACCCATGAACATAAACCAAACTCAGAAGCTGAATTAATGAGGGTAAATGTTGCTATTAATAGTTCAGGTTTTAGAGATGATTTCATCCCTCATAAAAAAGAAGAAAATGAATATCAAATACTTGTGGCTGGCAGTTCAATCACCATGGGCTGGGGTGTAATTTACGATTCTGTTTTTACTAGTTTGCTTGAAAAAGGATTAAATGATAGCGGAGACGGTTTGAATTATGAAGTGATAAATTCAGGTATTGGTAATTATAATACAGTTATGGAGGCTGTTTATCTTGAAAAAATTTTACGTGTTGTCAATCCTGACAAAGTGATTTTGCATTATTTTTTAAATGATGTTGAATATATATCAAATAAAAATTCAAATATATTCATTGAATATTCATATTTAATAGCATATTTATATGTAAGATTAAAACAGTCAATTCTCAGTTCAGTTTCATCCTATAACTCTATTGGAGAATACTACTCGGATATGTATAAGAGCACTAGTAAGGGATGGTATGATGCCCAAAATTCAATAATCAAAATTAACAATTTATGTAAATCTAAAGGAATTGAGTTTATGGTATTGATACAACCTGATTTACATAATTTATCATTGGAAAGTCAACAATTTTATTGTCACTTAATCATTAGAACATTCCTCGAAAATAATAATATCGTATATTTAGATCTTTTTAATGTTTTTGCTGTAAAATTTAAAGATGAACTAAAAAATTTATGGGTTAGCAATGATGATCCCCATCCCAATGTTTTGGGCCATACAATTATTTACCAAGCGTTATATGAGTATATAATTGAACATTGGAATCCAATCAAAAAACTACAAAATAATTAGGATTTGCTGTTTAAAACACAATATTTATTATGAGTATTTATAGTTTGTAAAAATATAATTTGAAGGTAATTATATTAATCTGTGATATTTCAATAAACGCTTAAATTTTATGAAAAACAAATTAAATAAACCGGTCAATACATCTGAGATACCGAAATCCATTAGGAAATTTTCTAACGTGGTGTTTTATTTTGGATGTGTTTATTCAATTATAATTGTGATATTTTCAATCTTTAAAATCTACTATCCTCTTGATCCCGTAAGTAATAATTTTTATATAGTTGTCATTATTATAGGTGGAATTGCTTTTATCCTTTTTTGTTTTGGCTTGAAATTAAATGATGAACTTAAAGTTAATTTATCCATAGTACATTTAGTTATTATTATTACTGTTTATGGATTTGAAATATATTTATCGCTTCAACGGGGTATTAAATCCCCAGCTGAGATAATTATTGAGTACAGAAAAGCTGGTATCGAAGTCTATCCGAATATACATCCAGGTCATTTAATTGATACTAATGGCTTATATTCCAATAATGGTCAAATTTATCCATTAGGTGGTATATCCAATATTCATGCTATAACTGGTACAGACATAATTATGACTGACGAACATGGGTTTAATAATTCAAAAGGATTGTATGAAAAAGAAATTATTGATATAATTTTAACAGGTGGTTCGTTTTCCCAAGGATTTGATGTTGAACCAGATAAAAATATTTGTGCTATTCTTAGGAAATTGAACATTAATTCAATTAGTTTAGGAATGAATGGTAATGGTCCGTTACGTGAATATGCAGCACTGAGGGAGTATGCGAAACCTTTAAAACCAAATATTGTATTGTGGTCTAATACTTATGGTGATCTTAAAGATATAAGAAATTCATTTAGGTCATCATTTTTAAAAAAATATTTGTTGGATGATAAATTTGATCAGAGTTTAATAAACCGGCAAAGTGAAATTGATAGTGTTTTAATTGAATTTTTAGACCAAAAACTTAAAGAAATTAAAGTTAAAGGGAAATTATTTGATCAAAAAAGAATCGAATATCATTGGTTTATTAAAATAATCAAACTTTACAATACAAGGAAAAGATTTAATGTAGTACCTAAAACAATACCTAAAGTTTACCAGAAATTTGAAGAAGAACGAAAGATTTATAAAACTATTATTGAAAAATCCAAAAAAATGATTTCAGAGTGGGATGGTAAATTATATATAATATATTTACCATTATTTAATTATGCGATTGGAAACGACTCTAATCCGAATTTTACTTTGGATTATGAATATCGCCAATTTGTTGTTAGTATAGCAAATGAATTAAATTTACCAATCATTGACATTTTTTCAGAGGTTTTCGATTCACATCCAGACCCATCATCTCTTTTTCCATACAGAATGGAAGGTCACTACAATGCTCTGGGTTATCAGCTTGTGGGCGATGCAATCAGCCAAAGATTACAAGCGGATGGATTTTTTCCATCAAATTTGAAAAACTGATTAAGTGCTTATTTTAAATATATGTTCACAGCCTCAAAAATAATTGTTCAATAAATAATGAATTTCTACTTGAGTTGATTTTAACAATTAGTAAACAATGAAAATTCTTGAAATCAACCAATGTTGTATTGAAGTTAATTTTGACTTGTATTTATTAAAATGAAAAAATTTATCTACATAATATTTATTCTTTCATGTGTATTATTATTTTCTGAATTATCTGCACGTTTTTACCTTAAATATATTATAGAGAAATCACCCAAAAAAAAATACAGGTTCAGTTACTACAGGGTTTATGAACACATGCCAAACTGGGAAGAAAATGACAAAAATGGTTTTGTAAGAATGAAATTTAATATGAATGGTTTTAGGAGAGATCAAGATGTTTCAAAAACTAAACCTGATAACACCTATAGAGCTTTTTTATTGGGTGGATCAGCGGCGCACGGCTATTCTAGGCTAAAAATGAATGGCTATCCTATAAGACATATTTACCAAAATGAGACAATAGATGCTTTTCTAGAAAAAAAACTTAAAATACAATTTCCTCATCATAATGTAGAAATAATTAATGCTGCGGTAGCTGGGTATCATGTATTTCAACATACACAGTACATTCTGAGTGAGTTGATTGATTATAAGCCAGATTTAATAATATTCTTTGATGGAATTAATGATCATTTCATTAATAATCCCAATTATAATTCTTATTTAAATTATAAGTATCAATTCTGGAAATCAAGGCTACAGGATCCTTCTTTATTGGGTTTATTTGATTATTTTATTTTTTATATGGCAAATTACAGTGCCCTTTTCAGATCATATCATAGTTTTAAGCTTCAAAAAGATGTGATAAAATTTATAGATGAAAGTGCTAGTTTTATTAGCGATAATAATGAATTAAATAATCATAATATAGCATCAAAAAGGCAACTTTTGAGGAATATAGACTTAAATTATTATATTTTAAAAATGGAAGGCATAGATATTATAAGTTGTTTACAACCGATGCTGAAGCTTAGAAATGATGAAATGCTGACACAAGAAGAGCTGGATTTAAAGTTTGGCCCTCCAGAGAATATTGAATTATATCCTATTATTGCTGATGAATTGGATAGTTTAGCTTCAAAGTATACTATCGATTTCATCGATTTCAATCCTATTTTTAACGATCAACAGTATAAAGAGAATCAACTGTTCCTGGACTATTGCCACTTAACACCAATAGGCGGTGAGGTTGTTGCCGACAAACTATTCCCATTAGTTGAGAAGAAAATAAGAAATCACTTATTTGAGTCTAAGTGATTCTTAACATTAAATAATAAAATTACAATTATTCATGGAAATTATCTTTTTTTAATTATTGGAATGATATTAGTTTACTCACAGGAAATAATATGTCAAAACTTTCAATAATATCAGAATTTTGGAGTTTCCTAAAAATACGCAAGAAATGGTGGCTTGCTCCTATAATTATTTTCCTCGTATTTTTTGGTGCTCTGATCGTTCTAACTGAGGGTTCAGCAATAGCACCTTTCATCTATACGCTTTTTTAGTTAACAGTAACGAATCTACCAATTTTTTCTCTTTGTTTTATATCAGTACGTTTAGATATCGTGTACTGCTAGTAATCATCGATGTGGTTTTTTCCTCTTCCAATCATATGTCAGTTTCAATAAAGTACTATTGAGTGAAGTAGTCATATTGGTTGCTAATACCTCCTGGTACCTCCATAACTTTCGTTTGGGTTTGATAAAAGCTCTATTAGCTCGTCAATACGTTGTGTCAACACTCGCACCAGAAGATGAATTTTCTGATAAGTTGAGAGAAACTGGATGTCTCCATTTTCATCTGACAATGGATAACAAGGGTCTAAACCCTGTCGGTGATCTGATGATGAAAAAAAAGTTATCTGAAATATATAGGGAGATCAATCCTGATCTGATTTTGCACTATACTATCAAACCCGTTATTTACGGCTCAACGGCTGCCGCGAAGCTAAATATTCCTTTCATCAACAACATTACTGGTTTAGGAACTGCTTTCATAAAAAGGAACTGGGTTACTTGGCTTGTGAAATGGCTCTATCGTCTTTCACAGAAGAATGCTAATCAAGTTTTCTTCCAGAATACCGATGACAAAGAACTATTCAAGAGAGAAAAGCTTATTCCGGAAAACGTGCCGCAGGACGTTATTCCGGGAACCGGTATCAATACTGATCATTTCAATGTTCGTCCATATCCTGAGAGCAACCCGGTGACATTTTTGCTCATCGCCCGCTTGCTCTGGGACAAGGGGGTGGGGGAGTTTGTAGAAGCGGCGAGGCAGATTAAGTTGGAGTTCGGTGATGTTCGCTTTCAGTTGCTAGGTTTTCTTGATGTGATAAA